>ERZ1292632.649-Hain-H43-01um-R2-649-length-38582-cov-83_pt1 | contig 38582 bp, 52 predicted proteins | sample MGYA00564407_ERZ1292632 | MGnify/ENA primary metagenome ERZ1292632 (study PRJEB36523, sample SAMEA6512637) | groundwater metagenome | collected 2019-01-08 | study: AquaDiva: Metagenomics assemblies of 32 groundwater samples | reverse complement strand
GCGGCTCCGGAGCGACATGGCGACGGCGGAGCAGATGCGGCAAGCCCGAGAGCTGCAACTCACCCAGGGACGGCAGGCGGCCGAGGACGAACTGGCGGCGCGCTCCTTGGTGCCGCGCCTCTTCGCCGGCGAGCCGCGCGTGGGCACGGCGCGGGCCCCAGCCCTGCCGAGCGTGGCGGGGACTTTCGACACGGCGAACCTCGCGACGGTGGAACCGGGCCTAGCGACGGGCCAGCCCGGACCGGGGCAGCCGCCCATCCCAGGCGTGGCGGGCGGGGAAGATGTCTTCCGCGCGCATACCACGCGCTCGGTGACGGAGGCGCTCGGCGGTCCGGAGAATCTCTCGACGCTGTTTCGCACGCCCCAGGGGCAGCAGGCGATGCAGCGGGTCGCCCCCATCACCGATGAGGAGTTCGAGCGCCGGCAGAAGAAGCGCCAGGGGCTGCTCGAGTTCAAGCAGCACGCCGAGCGGGCGCAGCACCTGTTCGAGGCCGGCGACACGGTCGGCGGGCTCGGGGCCGAGGCCGCCGCCTACCGAGCCCTCTACGGCGCGGCGGATCCCGAGAAGGACGACCTCACGAAGATCGCCGACAAGATCAAGCAGCGGACGGAGGACATCGTCAAGGCCCGGAAGGAAGGCCCCGGGCTCGACGAGGAAACCAAGCGCATCGCGCCGCTCCGGATCGCGTGGCTCAAGCATCCGGGTGATCCTGCGGCCCTGGCCGCCCTGATCGAGGGGTACAGCAGCGTCAAGAGTGCCTTCATGCAGAAGCAGGCCGATCGCTTCGTGCCCCAGGCCATGATCTTGCTCCAGCGCCAAGCCGAGAAGGGCACGGTGGATCGGGACGTCGCCGCGATCGAGACGGAGTTCCTGCGCTTGCGCACGGAGGGCTCGCAGGCGACGGGGGAACCGCTGAGCCCCGATGCGGCGGCTCGCCTCGCCGTCCAGAACAAGCCCGAGGCCATGCCCGGCTTCATGCGCGCCCTCCGCGAAGGCAAGGGGGTCTTCCCCGAGTTCTGGTCGCGGGCCCTCTTCGGGATGACCGGGGTGCCGAAGTCGGACATCGAGGTCGCCATGCGGGCGGTCGAGGAGGGCGGTGCGACATCGGTAGCCCCGGACTACTGGAAGCGCGTGGGGGCGAAGCTCGGTGAACTCCGACGTGAGAAGACGCTCTCGCCCGAGGAGCGCTCGGCGCGGCTGGCCAAGTGGACGACGGACAAGGAGCGTGCGCAAGCCCTGCTCGAGCAGACGCGCACGGGCAAGCCGGCGAAGCCGGAGACGATCAACGAACTCTCGCTGGCCGCCCAGCGCTACGGCAAGCTCGCCCGCGAGTGGCGGGATGACTTCACCGCACCGAAGGAGGAGCGCGCAGAGATGGCCGGGCGCTACCACGAGATGGAGCGCCAACTGCTGGATCGCGTGGAGCAACTCAAGGGAGGGGCGGCTCCCGCGCTCGCGCCGGAAGGGCCAGGTGGTCCCCCCGCGTCGCGCCCGCGACCTGGGGCGAAGCCTGCGGCCCCCGCGCGTCGTGATCCCGTGGCGCTCAAGGCCGCCCGTGACGCGCTGGTCCAGGGCCTCTATCCAGGCCGAGCGTGGGCCGAACTGAACGAGGAGGAGAAGCAGGCGCTAGCCGACCGGCTCTCGGGCGCCGTCCAGTAGGGCCCATGCCGCCTGAACTGGACGAGATCCTCGCCCCGCTCACGGTGGCCGACCTTGACGCGCTGGATGCCCCTGCCCGCCCGCGCCGATCCGAGAAGCCGCTCAAGCCCGTCACGGTGGCCGATCTGGACGCGCTGGATCGCGTGCCGGTGCCGGTTCGCGGCGAGTCCCTTGAGGCGACCTTCGAAGACATCGCTCGGAGCGCGCAGTTGGTGCCCGCCCGCCCGCTTCCGGTCCCGCAAGCCCCGCAACCGCCGAGCGTCGCCGTCCAGCGCCCACCCACCGACGCCGAGCTCCGCGCCCAGCCGCTCGCCCCTGGGATTGTCCCGCCACCCCAGAGCGTCGGGGCGCTCTATAATCAGCCGCAGACGGATGAGCTCGCGGGCCTCCGTCCGGGCTCGCCCCTCGTTGAGCCGCCGCCCTCGCCGCTGACTGAGCAGGTGCTTCGCGCTCCGCCGGCGCCTGAGGCGGTGCAGTCCATTGTCCGTGCTCTTGCCGCTGCGCCGCCCGAACCGCGCCCAGTCGTGTTCGAGCGCGGCGGGCCGCCGGAGCAGATCCCGACGCCAGCCTACGAGGCCGAGTCCTCGGTCACGGCTGGCCTGACGCCGGCTGAACGCGAACTGCGCGGATTGGGGCGCGCTGCCGTCCATGGTGCCCGGACAGGTGTCGCCGGCAACGCGGCCCGGCTGATCATGCGCGAAGCGGGGGTGACGCCGGAGCCCGTGGAGTCCATCGACCCCGCGAGTCGCACGCAGGCCCTCGTGTCGCTCTTGACAAGCATGGGGACCGACCTCGGCGTGTTCAAGGCGGGGGCCGCGATTGCCCGGGCCCCGATGAACGCCTTCCTGGGCCGTCTCTACGCGGCTGGCGTGCGGGTCGGCGTCCAGAACGGCCTGACGGAGCAGGCAGCCCGTCTCGCCGCCCAGAAGGCGATTTTCGAGAACGGGGTGGTCCGGAGCGTGCTCGGCGCGACGTCGGGGGCAGGGGCGCTCGCCTTCGAGGACGCCCTCCTGAGCGTGACCGGCACCCTTGAGGCTGGACGGGAGCCGAGCCTCGCGGCAGCGGCGAAAGAGGCGGGCAAAGGGGCGGCGGTCGGGGCGGTGGCCGGGGTCGCTGGTCCGGCACTCCGCGTCGCGGCGCGCGGGACGCCCGTAGACGTCCCGACCCTCGATGTCCTCGGCTCGATCTTCGGCTTCGCCACGGCCGGGCCGATGATCCGAGAAGGGCGGATGCCGACGCCCGGCGACCTCGTGGATGCCGGCGTGGCGATCGGGGTCCTGCACATGGCCTCGGCCCTCGGGGGGGCCGCGCGCCGGGCCGCGCAGGAGCGGGTGGCGGCGACCGACATCCGGGAGATTGTCCCGCCCGAAATCTACCAGGCGACCATCCGGTGGGTCATGCAGGCCAAGAAGATGGACCCGGAGGCGGCTCGGGCCTTCGTGGACGGCCAGATCCTCGATGCGGCCCGAAAGGCCCAGGAGCGGGTCGCGGCCCAACCCCCCGAGCCCCCGGTCGTGCCTCCGGCCCGCCCGCGCCCTGCGGCGGCTCGTCCGGCCCCCGAAACGGCACCCCCGGCCCCAGAAGCCCGCGTAGCCGCGCCTGCCGCCCCAGCGCCGCCTGCTGAGGCTCCGGCCCGCCCGGCTGTCCCGCCAGCCGCCCCGCGCGCCCGTCCTGAGGCAGGAATTATGCCTCCCGTGGCAGTTTCGCCGGCGCCACCGCCCGAGCCCGTCACGGTGGCCGACCTCGAAGCCCTTGACCGACCCCCGGCCACGACCCCTGCGGGTCGGCAGATCGGCGATGAGGCGAGCCTCCGGCCCGTCGTGGAAGCTGGCGGTGGCGAATGGGTCGGCGTCCAGATGGTCAAGGGGCAAGCCATCGCCGTCGCCTTCAACGATCCTGAGAGCGGCTCGACGATCTACCTGCCCCCCGCCGATCTGACGGAGGAGCAGGTGCGGCAGGCGATCGCGGCGAAGCAGGCCCAGTTCGCGGCCCCGGCGCCCGCCCCGCCCAGTGCAGGCGCGCCCCCAGCGCGTGAGCCCGGTCCGCGCCAAGGGGCCCTCGTCCCGGTCACCCCCGAGGAGAGCCAGCGCCTCGTCACGAGCATCGACGCCTTCCTTGAGGGCGACACGCTCAAGGCGCTGGAGAGCGACATCGCCGACTTCCAGCAGTCCGGTGTCCGACTGGACATCGAGACGATCGACGAGAACGCTGCCGTCCGGCAGGAGGCCGAGCGCCTCCGGGGCCTCATCGACGAGCATCTTGACGGCCAGACCGATGCCGTCCTGCGTCAGCATCTTGAGGGCCAGCGAGCAGAACTGGAGGGCGTGATCGGGGCGCTGACGCCAGCGGGGGCGCAGCCGCCCCGCGTGGTGCCTCCTGCCGCCCGACCTGCGCCCACACCAGCGCCCGCCGCGCCGCCCGCCGCTGCACCCACCCCGGAGCCGATTCGTCATCTCTATCAGGGGCGCGGCAAGTCGCCAGCAGAGGTCTACGGCGAAGCGAATGTACAAGCCGGTCGCGGGCATCCGCTCTTCGGCCCGGGGGAGTATTACGCCTTCAGCCGAGAGGACGCCTCACGCTACGGCGAGGTGACCTCCGAGCACGCCGTCACGCTCCGCAATCCCTATCGCCTGACCAGTGACCGCCAGTGGTTTGATCTCCTTCGTGCGGCCGACGCGGAACAACTCTCTTCCGTTGGTCGAACCCAGGGACCGACGCTTGAGGCCGCTCAGCGTCTCCAGGACTATCTTCGTCAGCAGGGCTATGACGGTCTGATTGCGCGCTTCCCGTCAGCGCGCGAGGGCGATGTCAGCGAAACCGGCGCGAAGATCAAGCGCATCCGCGAGTCCTTGGGTCACAGCCAAGTCGTCAAGTTCGCGCCAGCTGCTCCTGTGTCGCCGCCGGTCGTGCCCACTGCGCCCGTGACCTACCAAGAGGGCGACCGCGTCCGGCTCACGGAGGCGTGGGGCAACCTCCGCGCTGGCTCGGAGGGGCGCATCGTGCAGGCCGGCGCGGCGCTGCGCGTCAACTGGGACAAAGTCGGCATCGTTGATGTGGCGCGGCGGGCGGTCGAGAAGGTCGAAGCGCCCGCAGCAGCCGCTCGACCCGAGATCCGGACGGGCCCTGGGAACGCGCCGACGATTCCCATCCCGGATCGGAGTGCCCTGCTCGATGCCCCGACGGGCGCCGTGATCGAGGTGCGCTTCCAGGACGGGCGTGTGGAGCGCTGGGCCAAGCTGCCGTATCAGGGGGTGACCGCCCAGCGCCATGGCGGCGTCTGGAAGCGCGAGACGCCCTATAGCACGGAGACTGGCACCAATCTGATCCGCGGCTTTCGCCTGGCCGCAGATGCCGGCGAGATCAGCGGGCTGGCGTTCACCCCCTTGACACCTGGGAAGGAAGCGCCCACACTTCCCGTAGAGGAGGCTCCCCGTGAGCCAGAAGTACCCGCTCGACGGCCTGGCCCTGGAGATCAAGGAGCACTGGGCGGCGCACCGCCCGAAGATGTATCGGGCGCTGGAGCAGGCGGGCCAGCTCGACCAAGCCCTGCACCGGGCCTCGGAGCGAACCGGCCAGGCGTTCGCGGAGCTGGTGGAGAAGGGCCTCGAGCCCCCGCGGGCGTGGGAGGCGGTCCGCGAGGAGTGGGCCTTCCTGCCGAGCGAGGCGGACGAGCCGAGCCTGCCGAGCCGGGCGCCGAGCCCGCCGCCCGCGAGCCTGTTCCCGGAGCGCCCGCTGGCGAGTTAACCGACCCCAAGACGCCCACCCGGGGCCAGCCGCCCGTCCAGGCGGGTCAGGACTACATCATCACCGCCGAGGATCGGCTCGGCGAAGGTGGCCCCAAGCAGAAGTTCCGCGACAACGTCGCCGCCATCGCGCTCGTCAAGCAGATCGAACTCGAGGGCCGCCCGGCCACGCCCGAGGAGCAGCGTGTCCTGGTCCGTTACGTCGGGTGGGGCGGCCTGTCGCAGGTCTTCGACACCAAGCACGACATGGAGTATTACCGGGGACGTTCGGACTGGGCCAAGGAGTACCAGGAACTCCGCGACCTGCTGACGCCGGACGAGTACGAGCGCGCCCGGTCGTCGGTGCTGAACGCGCACTTCACCTCTGAGACCGTGATTCGGAACATCTGGGCCGCGCTGGAGCACATGGGCTACCGCGGCGGCAAGATGCTGGAAACCTCCGCGGGCATCGGCCACTTCCTTGGGCTCCAGCCGCTGGCAACCGTCACGAGCCGGACTGCCGTGGAGTTGGACTCGCTGACGGGACGGATCCTGCAACTGCTCTACCCGAAGGCGCACGTCCGGATCCAGGGGTTCGAGACGATCCACCTGCCGGACAACTTCTTCACGACCGTGGTGGGCAACGTACCGTTCGGCGACTACGGGGTGACCGACCGCACGCCGAACGCTCAGCGGTACGCCGAGCGCGGGCTTGACCGGCGGATTCACGACTACTTCCTCGCCAAGGGACTCGACAAACTGCAGCCTGGGGGGCTCATGGCCGTGGTCACGTCCTCGGGCACCCTCGACAAGGTCAACAAGGCCACGCGCACCTATCTGGCCGAGCGCGGGGAACTGCTCGGGGCGATCCGCCTGCCCAACACGGCTTTCAAGGGCAACGCCGCGACCGAGGTCACTACGGACATCCTCTTCCTCCGCAAGCGCCAAGAGCCGATTCCGCGCGATGAGGCGGCGCGGGAGCCGTGGATCGAAACCGTCACCCGGCGCGATCTTGTCGGGGGGCGAGAGTACGACGACTACGGCAAGCCGATCCGCCCGGAACTGAACCGCTACTACCACGAGCATCCCGAGATGGTGCTCGGCAAGCTCGACCAGGACAAGCTCCACCCAGACCGGCTCGGGGTGTCGGATGATGGCCGGGATCTCGCCACCGCGCTCCGAGAGGCCATCCTGAAACTCCCCGAAAACGCGATGCAGCCCGTGGAGCATCCAGCGACCGACCCCGAGAATGCGCGAACCCAAGAGGAGATGGTCCCGCCCGCCGGGGTGACGAAGCGCGGCGGCTACACGGTCGGTGCGGACGGCAAGGTCTACCGCAACATGGGGGCGGTCGATGCCACGGGGCGCCCCGTGCTCACCGTGACCGACATCACCGGCAAGCCCGTCGCGCGCATCAAGGGGATGCTCCAGATCCGCGATGCTGCCCGGGAGGTCATCCGCGGGCAGTTGCAGGGGATCGACGACGCCGGGCTCAAGGCTGCCCAAAAGCACCTCGGTCGCCTCTACGACGCCTACGTCAAGCGGATGGGCTTTATCCGGGAGCAGGGCAACGCGCTCGCCATGCGCGGTGACCCCGACTACAACCTGCTCGCCGCCCTCGAGGTCTGGGACGCGCGCACGAAAAAGGCCACGAAGGCCCCGATCTTCACGAAGCGAACCATCCAGTACCGCCAGAAGGCCGAGCGCGCCGACACGGCGCAGCAGGCCCTGCTGATCTCGCTCAACGAGACGGGCCGCATCGACTGGGATCGGATGGAGCAGTTGACGGGCAAGGGGGCCACCGACCTTCAGCCAGAACTCCGGGGCCGGATCTACCGGAATCCTGAGGGCACGTGGGAAACCGACGACGAGTACCTTTCGGGCGACGTCCGCGCCAAGCTGAAGGCGGCCGAGTCCGCCGCGGCGGTCGATCCCGTCTACGAGGAGAACGTGGCGGCGCTCCGCGAAGTGCAGCCGGATGATCTGGCGCCCGGCCAGATCGACGCCCGCCTGAGCGCCCCGTGGATCCCCAAGGAGGACGTGCAGGCGTTCATTGCCGAAACCCTCGGGGTGGCCGCCTCGCGCGTCAAGGTGAGTTATCTGCCTGCGACGGGCGACTGGGATGCGCGGGTCGATGACCGAAAGTACGCCGACACGGTCCAAGCCGAATCGACCTTCGGGACCCGCGACGCGAACGCCGTCTACTTGATCGACCTCGCGCTCAACCTGCAGCGCCCCGTGATCTACCGCGAGGAGCGTGACACGCGCGTCCGCGATCCCGAGGCGACCCTCGCGGCCGAGGACGCGCAGCAGAAGGTCAAGGATGAGTTCCGGCGCTGGGTGTGGTCGGACGAGGCCCGCGCGGAGCGGCTGGCCCGCATCTACAACGACACCTTCAACGCCACCCGCCAGCGGCAGTTCGACGGGAGCCACCTGACGCTGCCGGGGATCTCCCCGGAGTGGGCCGAGCTCCTTCGTCCGCATCAGAAGAACGCGATCTGGCGGGGCCTCCAGGGCTCGAATGTGCTGCTCGCGCACGTAGTCGGCTCTGGGAAAACCGCCGTGATGATCGGCACGGCCATGGAGGCACGTCGGTTGGGCCTCAGCACGAAGCCCATGCTGGTGGTGCCCAACCACATGCCGGAGCAGATCGCCCGCGACTTCCTCGCGATGTATCCGGCCGCGAACATCCTCGTGGCGAAGAAGGGCGACCTCGGGAAGGACCGACGCCAGCAGTTCATGAGCCAGATCGCCACGGGGGACTGGGACGCGGTCATCGTGCCCCACACCTCCTTCTCGCTCTTGCCGGTCACCGAGGAGACGTGGAACAAACACTTCAAGGAGCAACTCGACGCCCTCCGGGACGCCATGAACGCGGCGCGGGCCGAGGGCGACCGGATGACGGTCAAGCGCATCGAGTCGCGGATCAACAAGCTTGAGGAGAAGCTCCAGAAGCGCAAGGAGCGCCAGGCCAAGCAGAAGGACCGGACGATCTACTTCGAGGAGTTGGGGGCTGATCTGCTCTTCGTGGACGAGGCCCACTACTTCAAGAACCTCTTCGTCCCGACCAAGATGACGCGCGTCAAGGGGATCGGGGCCTCCGAGTCCCTGCGAGCGTTTGACCTGTTCGCCAAGACCCAGTGGCTCACGGAGATCAACGGGGGCCGCGGGGTCGTCTTCTCGACGGGCACCCCGATCAGCAACAGCGTGGCCGAGCTCTTCACGATGATGCGCTACCTCATGTACCCGGCGCTGCGCCAGCGCGGGCTGGCCAACTTCGACCAGTGGGCGAGCACCTTCGGCGAGACGCAGTCCACGCCCGAGATGACGCCGGAAGGCCGGTTCCGGGTGCAGACGCGGTTCTCCAAGTTCTCCAACGTCCCGGAACTGGCGTCTCTGTTCCAGCAGGTCGCCGATGTCCAACAGGACCGGGAAGCGCTCGGCATCAAAGTGCCCGCTCTCAGGGGCGGCAAGCCGGTCGTGCATGTCTCGCCGATGTCGGCCGAGCAGTTGGCCTACAGCCAGACCCTCATCGGGCGCGTGGAGTTGATCCGCAAAGGCCCCAAGGCGGTCGATCCCCGCGACGACAACATGCTCAAGGTCACGAGCGACGGACGAAAGAACTCGCTTGACGTGCGGCTGGTGACCCCCGAGGCCCCCGAGAACCCCAAGAGCAAGGTGAATCTCCTCGTGGACGCCGTGCGCGACATCTGGCGGCGCACGATCAAGGACCGGGCCGTCCAGATGGTCTTTCTTGATCTGGCGACCCCGAAGGGCCAGCGCTCCAAGCGGGCGCGGTACATCAAAGTCGCGGAGACGCCTGCCTGGACTCTGACCGCCCAGGAAGTCGCGGATCGTGTGAACAAGACCCGCGACAATGTGCTCGCCCACGACGGCCACCGGCTCGAAGTCATCAAGGCCCTCGAGGCGGGCGAGGCGGTGCGCCGCGAGGTGCTCGCCGATTACCCGACACTGGATGCAGGGGTCGGCCTGTCGGCCGAGGCCCAGGCGCACGTCAATCAACTCATGGGGCGGGTCGCGGAGGAAGAGCCGGAGGTCACGGCCACCGGCGACGCCCCGACGATCGAGACGGAAGCTGAGTGGCGGGCGCGTGAGGGTATCTACGGCGAGATCAAGCGGAAGCTGATCGCCAAGGGCGTGCCCGCTGAGGAGATCGCCTTCATCCACGACGCCAAGACGCCCCTCGCCAAGCAGCGGTTCTTCGACGACCTGAACGAGGGCCGCATCCGCGTGGTGCTGGCTTCGACGGACAAGATGGGGGTCGGCACCAATATCCAGCGGCGGGCCTACGCGATCCACCACGTGGATGCGCCCTGGCGCCCCGTGGACATCGAGCAGCGCAACGGCCGGATCGTGCGCCAGGGCAACCAATTCGACGAGGTGGAGGAGCACCACTACATCTCCGAGGGCGCGGGTGGCACCGTGGCTTTCGACGGCTTCCTCTGGCAATTGATCCGCACCAAGGCCCAGTTCATCAAGCAGATCATGCAGGGCAAGGCCACGGTCCGTGAGATCGAGGACGTGTCGGATCTCGGCGTCACGGCTAACCAGTTCATGGCGATGGCCACCGGGGACCCGCGCATCATCGAAAAGGTCAACGTGGACAACGAACTCGGCATCCTTGACGTCCTCCGGGCGGCGCAGGAGAGCAAGCTCTGGGCGATGAAGGGCCAACTCGCCAGGCTCCCCGCGACACTTCAGGATGCGCAGGAGCACGTCGCCAATATCGGCAAGGACATCGAAACGCGCGATCAGAACAAAGGCGACTTCGCGATGACGGTCGGGAAGACCGCCTACACCGAGCGTGGCCCCGCGGGCGAGGCCCTGCTCAAGGCGGTCCAAGACCTTCCCGAGCACATGGAAAAGTATCAAGTGATCGGGCAGTACCGGGGTTTCGATCTGGAAGTCCGACGCATCAGGCTCGGGGCCGCCGACGACAAGGACAAGATCGTTCATGTCTGGGGGCATCTCCGCGGGGCCGCTAGCCACGACACCAAGCCATCGCTCGAGAGCCTGGACGCGAATCTCCGGGGCTTCGAAACCGATCTCCTCAATGCGCGGACGAAGGTCCGCGAGACCGAGGAGCGCATCGCTCGCCTCCATGAGGAAGTCTCCAAACCCTTCGACAAGCAGGCACGCTACGACGAGCTGGTGGCCAAGAAGAAGGTGATCGACGAAGCGCTCGGGATCACGAAGGCCGAGAAGGAAGGGCCGCCGCCTCCAGAGGAGGGCGAAGGGGAGCCCCCCGCCGAGCCTGGCGAGGGGCGCGTCGAGGGCATGGTGCCGCGGGAGGAGGCGCTCTTTGAGGAGGCGGGCGGAGGCGTGGTTCCTCCGAGGAAACCGCCCCAGCGGCTCGCGCCGCCCGCTGGCGAGCCGCCCTTCGATGACATCACGAGAATGGCTGGCGGCTATGAAATCAGGGCGCATGAACCGGATTTACCCACCGGACGCCGGTCCTATTCGGTTCATCGTGGCGATCAAGAAATCGGCGAGCGCACATACTCGATCGACCAAGCGCGGGCCCAGGTGGCTCGGTATAGGCGAGAGACTCGCCAACCCCCAGTTCGTGGGCGGGTGGAGGGTCAGCAGCCAGCCCCCGCTGCATCGCCGACACCCCAAACGACGGATCCGACAGCGCCAGGCTTTCAGATCCCGCGCACGGCCACCGAGCGCCAGGATCTCCTCGACAAGCGCCAGATCATCCGGCAACTCGACGCCGCCTTCGGGGTGCCGATCCGGGTCGGGCGGTTCCACAAGCCCGGGGCCCGCGGCATCTACAAGGTCGACCCGGAAGTCATCCGCCTGCGCCGAGCCTCGATGCTCGGCACGGCCGCGCATGAACTCGGTCATCACCTACAGAAGAAGCGTCTGATCGACGCGACTGGGTACGAGGACCAGTTGAGGGCGCTGGGCGGCCCGCTGACGGGCGACCCGCTCAAGGAGGGCATCTCCGAGTTCATCCGCCTCTACGTGGAGGATCCGGCAGCGGCAGTCGCCGCCACCGGGCAGCCCTTCGTGGACCGCTTTGAGCAGCAACTGCATGGGGCGTGGCCGGAGGCCTTGGCGGCGCTCCTGCACGGGCGAGAGCAGTACGCGACGTTCAAGGCGGCGAGCGCCGAGGATCGGATCGTCGCGACCATCGACCAGAGCCCGCGCACGCGCGGCTGGCACCTTCTCCGCGACATGACCGAAGGAGACTTCTGGCACAAGCTCTACACCGTCGTCTTTGACGACCTGCACCCGATCAAACAGCTCGAGCAGGCCCTCGCCGAGGGCCGGACGCTCTCGGCCGACGAGTCGGCCTACGTGATGGCGCGGCTGACGCGGGGCTCGGGCGGGGTCGTGGAGGTCTTCCTCGAGCAGGGCCCGGTGGATTGGAACACCCTCCGCCCCGTGCCCGGCATCCCGGCGTTCCGCGACATCATCCGCCCCATCTGGCCGCATCGCACGCAGTTCGAGGGCTACTTGGTCGCGCGCCGCGCCCAGGAGTTCCTCGACTCCACGGAAGAGCGCCTCCGGACAGCCGGGCAGCAACTGCTCGGCATGTGGGAGTTGGACCGCGCCGGACTCGATGCGGCCCTGGACCGCATGGATCAAGCGCGCCCGGAGTTCCTGGAAGCGGCTCAGGGGCTGCAGCGCTGGAACGACGCCCTGCTCGACTACGTCGCCGCCTCCGGGCGGTATGGGGCCGAGACCATCGAGCGGATCAAGGAGCTGCACCGGAACTACGCCCCGCTCTACCGGGTCTTCGAGGAACTCCCCGACGACATCGCCCGCCCGGCGGCCACGACGAAACTCGCCGACCTGCCGAGTCCGGTCAAGACCATTCGAGGCTCTGAGCGCCGGATCGTCTCCCCGCTGGAAGGCTTCATGCGCAACGCCCAGGCCATGATCTCCGTGGCGAACGCCAACGAGGTCGGCAACCTGATGGTGGATCTCGTGGACCGGGCCGAAGCCTACGGCAAGCTGATCATGGGCGTGCCCCCGCGCATGGCCGCGACGAAGTTCGAGTTGGAGGAGATCCGGACGGCGCTTGAAGCCGCTGGCCTCGAGGTGGAGGAGGCCGACCTCCAGACGGTCGCCACGGTCTTCCGGCCCGTGAACCGCCGCGAGCCGAACATCATCACCCTCTACCGGGACGGCAAGGCCCAGCGTTACCTGATCGACCCCTGGCTCTACCGGGCGATGACCGGGCTCGACCGCGGCACGGCCCATGTCGTGCTGCGCTTCGCCGCGGTGCCAGCGGCGGTCTTCCGCGCCGGCGTCATCCTGAGTCCCGTCTTCCAGATTCGGAACTTTCTGCGGGATCAGATGACGGTCGCCATCCAGAGCCGGGCCGGGGTGCCTTTCCTCGGCTACGCCAAGGCCCTGATCGACCAGGTCGGCGGCGGGAGCGACATCACGGAGCGCTGGAAGGCCGCCGGCGGGGCGATCTTCTCCAACATGGCGCTCGACCGCGTGAGCCTCGAGCGGACCCTCCAAGACACGATGGAAGGCAAGCCCACGAAACTCATGCGGATGATCAACCCGCTCCATCCGTGGGAGGCCTACAAGCAGTGGATCAAGATGGCGTACTGGTTCACGGAACTCAGCGAGGCCCCGACGCGGATCGGCGTGTTCAAGCGCGCCCTGGAGCGCCCGCTCCCCGAGGACGTGACCCCGCGTGCTCGTGGGCTCCGCGCCGCCTACGAGAGCCGGGAGGCGAGCCTCGACTTCCGCCGGGGTGGGCTGATCCGCGCCATGGGCCTTACGCAGACCGTCGCCTTCCTCGGCCCGAACATCCAGGGCTGGGACAAGTTCGTCCGGACCTGGCGGGACAATCCCCGGCGGGCCCTCGTCGCGGCGGCCATCATGATCGCCATCGAATATCTGCTGCACGAGTGGAACAAGACGCAGCCGGCCTACGACAACGTGCCCGCGTGGCGCCGGGACATCTTCTACAACGTGGCGGTCCCGGAGAACGTCCCGGGCATCGGGGGCTCTGTCCTCAGCGTGCCGGGCCCGTTCGAGTGGAAGCTCTTCTACTCGGCCCTGCCGCGGCGGCTCTTCGAATGGCTGGATGACACGGCCCCTGAGCTCATGGCCGACCTCTGGGAGACCCTTGAGCGCGGTCTCGGGATGAACCCGATCCCGACCATCGTGCGGCCGATGCTGGAAACCGCCATGAACTGGGACCTCTTCCGCGGGCGTCCGATCGAGCCTCGCGGCATGGAGGACATCGGCGCGGAAGAGCGCGTGGGGCGGCGGACCTCAGAAGTCGCCAAGCGCGTGGGGGCGCTGCTGGAATACTCGCCCCTGAAGATCGACCACCTGATCCGGGGCTATACGGGCACGGTGGGGGCTGACCTGACCCAGGCCCTTGACGGGTTCCTGCGCGAGGAGGACTGGGGGGAGAGCCCGACGCCGACCCTGGCCGACCGCCCGGTGCTCCGGGGGTTCATCGGGCGGGTGCCCAACCTTGATGCGGACGTGATCGAGCGCTTCTACCACTACCACCAGCGGGCGACCGAGGCCAAGCGCACGCACGATCGGATCGTGCGGCAGCACCGCGACCCCTCCGAGTGGGACCGGCGGCATGCCTGGGAGCTGGCCCTCTACCCGACCCTCGACCGGCAGGCGCGCCGATTCTCCGAGGCCCGGCGCCGGCTCATCGACATCGAGCGCGACCCGAGCCTCTCGGGCGAGGCCAAGCGGGAGCAGCTCGACCAGATCGCTGAGAGGATGGTCGAGGCCGCCCAGCAGCGCGTTCGGGGGGCCCATGAGCTCAGGCGCGAACTCCGGGCGACCCCGCAACGCGAGGAGGCGGCGGCTCGATGAAACCCCATCCGTCGTGCGGTCCTGTGGGGTCATACTGAAAGCGATGGCGGGCAACGGCCAACTCGACCGCATCGAGCGCCTCGGGCGGATCATCTCGGCCTTCGGCGTCCCGCTGATGTTCCTGGTCTTCGTCGGCTGGTACGCGGGCTGGGTGCCCTCGCCGCTCCTGCGCACGGCCGAGAGCATTGCCAAGACCCTGGAGTCCCACGACGGGCGCGTCGGGGAGGTCATCCAGCGTCGGGCCGTGGCCGATAAGGACCTCGCCGAAGCCTTCAAGATGTTCGGCGAGCAGCTCCGCCGGCAGACGAACGTCCTGAAGCTCAGCGTCTGCGCCAACCTGCGCGACCCCGACGTGCGCGCGGCGTGCCTGCGGGAGTAGGCGAATGCCGACTGATGTTCTCGTGCCCCCATTCCCTCTGCTCGGCGAGCCCGGGGCGTGGGACGTGCTCACGCTCGTGGCGGCCACGATCTTCCTGGAAGCCCAAGACGAGCCGTGGGAGGGCCTGCTCGGCGTCGGCTACGTCATCCGCCGGCGGGCGGTGGACTGGACCCTCGGCTGGCACGGGGCCGTCCTGGGGCCGGATCAGCGGGCCTACGACGACGGGCGCGACTTTGAGCCGTACAGCTGTTGGAACTCGGACTACCGCGGTCGCGCCCTCGCGCGTCTGTCCACGGCGACCCCAGCGATGGCCGAGCCGAGCTGGAAGGCGGGGGCCGCCGCGCTCTGGGCACTACTGCCGGATCCGGTCAATGGAGCGACGTTCTACCTCCGGCTCGACGCAACGCGAACGATGCGGGGCGGGACGCTCCCCGCGTGGGCGGCCGATCCTGCGGATGTCACCCAAGTCGATGCGAGCAAGGTGACCGCCGTGATTGGTCATCACCACTTCCTCCGTGCATGATCTGGCAGCGGCACTGCCCCAACTGCGGGCGGCTTCTCTCGAAGTCGCGCCCCGAGGATCCCTGGGAATGCCTGTGCGGCTGGCGAGAATAGCGCGGTGGTTCTCAGGGTGCCCCACGTGGGTCCGGGGGGCGATCATCGCCGTCGTGCTGGGGCCGTTCGCCGTCGCGGCATGGCTGGCGGTTTGGCGGTTCGCCATGAAACTCGTGGGCATTGACGTCTTCCCGGTGATGCCGTGAACGACCCCGACGCTCGCCTGCGCGCCCACGCCCGAATCGTCCTCCTCTGCATCTTGTTCGCGGCGCTGCTCATCCTTGCGGCCGTCACCTTCGGCGCCGACCCGGTCGTGCCAACCCCGCGTCAAGCCCCGGTGAGGAACGACGCCGTGTGGCTCATGGTCGGTGGCGTTGTCGGGGCGCTCGCGCGGGCACTCTGGACGCGGGGCCAGAAGAATCTCGGGTGGGAAACGCTGCACGACTGCTTCATCGGGGCTGCCGTGGGCCTACTCTGGACGGTGGAGATCGCGCCGCTGAGCCTCGTGTGGCCGCCGTTCGAGCTGTCGGACACGGCCTCCACCGTGCAGCGCGCGGGACTGATCGCGGTCTTCGTGTCCGTGACGGTGGAGATGCTCAAGCAGGCGCTCATGCGCTGGGCGCCGGCGTACATGGAGCGATTCACGGGGCCCCCAGAGGTGCCCAAGCCGCCCGCACCATGAGCGGCGGGCTGGCGCTGTTCCTCGTCTCCCCGCTGGCCCTCAGCGTGGCGCTTGGGCTAGTCTTGTGGTGGCGGCGACCGAAACGGGGCTGATAAAAGGAGGCTGTCCATGGAGTGGAAACCCCTGCTCGCGATGTTCATCAATACCGTGCTCGTGCTGGGGCTGACCCAGCTCGTCAAGGTCTACATCCCCGGCATCCGGGCGGCCGTCCCCTGGCTGCTGCCGATCATCGCGACCTTCGCGGGGCCGGTCGTGGCCGTGGTCCAGAACGCGGCGGCTGGCTGGCTCGGCGTGCCGATTGATCTCAGTCCTCTCCTGGGGCTCGCCACCGGGGGCGCGGCGGTCGCGATGAACCAGACCTGGAAACAGGCAACGACCCCGAGCGGATGATCCCCGGCATCCCCTACACCCAACTCGCGCTCGGGGCCGTCGTCCTCGTGCTGCTGGGGCTCTACGGCTGGGCGATGCGACGGTGGGGATGGAAAAGCCATGAAGCCAAGACGCTCAAGATGGTACTGGACGCCGAGCGGCGGGTCACGGAGGCCATGGAGGTGGCTCGCCGCCGGCCTCTTACTGTGGACGCTGAGTGGTTGCAGCGCGGCAGCGGGCCGCCCGGCGCCGGCTCTTCTGTGCCTCCCGCGTCCTCCCCTCGTTGACGCTGAGCAGCGCGTCACGGAAGCCGGACTCCTCTGGCTGGGGGCCTGCCTGAACGCGGCGAGGCTCAATTGTGTCCAGCTCCGGGCCCTGCGGGAGGAAGACCCCCTAGCCTGTGATCAGGGGTTGCGCTAGAATCGGCTCGGCTCGCTGCGGCGTGGTGAGGACACGCCGGGAAGTGACGGACTCGGGCGCGGCATTGGGAGGCCCCCAGGAGGGGCCGCTAGAACCAGGGAGCCACGCGAATAGGCGGGGTGAGTACCTGCCCGTCGGGTAACGTGGAAGCCGAAGACCAGAAATCGCCCGAGAGCGGCGCCGAGAATCGGCGTTGTGTCTAGTCCGTGGGCCTGTGACCGTCTACTGAAGGCCCACAGCCGGTTTGAATCCGGCCAGCGAGCCGTTTCACCTCCGCGCCACCGGAACGGATCGTGAAATCCCCGGCAACGGGAGAGACGGCGGCGCGGGGACCATCCCCGGTTGCCTCGTGAGGCATAATCCCGCCTCTTGACATGCGCATCGGCATTTGCTAGGGTCGGGGCGCGATGACCGAAGAGAGCGCGCCCTACGGCTCGCCCCGCATCGCCGCCGTCATCGGCTGCGGGGCGGTCGGGACGCGTCATACGCACAACGTCAATCGCCTCGGGTACGCCGTGCGCACGTGGGATCTCGACCCGGCCCGCTGCACCGTACCGACGCTCCACGAAGCGCTCGACGGCGCGACGCTCGCCGTCATCGCCACGCCGCCCGCAAGCCACATCGCGCTCGCCAATGAGGCGATCAAGCTCGGCGTCCCCTGGGTTCTGATCGAGAAGCCCCTGGCCTTGTCCCTGCGGGACGCTGAGACGCTCCTGCGCGACGACGGTGTCTTCGTCGGCTACTGTCTCCGGTTCGCGCTGGCGACCCAACTGCTGCCCGACGCGATCAAGCGGATCGTGCCCGTGCGCATGGTGGAAGCGGTGTACAGCGAGCGGGTGGACACGCGGGGCTCGTGGCTCGCGGACTGCGGCGTGGCGCTCGAGTACAGTCACGTGCTCGATCTGCTCCTCTCCGTGTTCGGCATCCCCGATACCGTCCAGGCTCTCAGCCATGCCGCCGACACGGCCCTCGTCGCTGCCCTTGAGTGGGGCGGGGAGATCCACGGGACGCTCCGAATGGACTTCCTGAGCCCGACCGAGACGCGGATCAAGATCATCGGCGACGGGGGCGTGGTCGAGTGGCGCCGCGACCGGATCAGCGGCCCGGGGTGCGACGAGACGGTGGTGGAGAACCCCGCCGCGTGGCTGCTCCACGAGGCGCAAGAACTCCACAGCGTCATCAAGGGCGCAATTCCGAGTCCGGGGCGACTCTGCACGGTCAAGGAGGCGATGGACGTGCTGCGGCTGGCGGAGCGGCTGCGGTGATTCTTGCGGTCATCCCCGCCCGCGGGGGCAGCAAGCGCCTGCCCGGCAAGAACCTCCGTCTTGTCGGCGGCAAGCCCCTGCTCCAGTGGGCGATCGAGAGCGCGTGGCAGGCCACCGCGATCGGGCGCATCGTCGTGAGCACCGAGGACCGCGAGATCGAGCAGGCCGCGTATGGCGTCTTCTTTGGTCTCGTCGGCCCGAACCCGGTGTCGGCGCCGCCCAAGCCCTTCGACGTGCTCAAGCGCCCGCTCGAACTCGCCCAGGACACGACGCCCATGATCGACGTGATGCGCCACGCGCTCATCGAGACGGGCTATCCTGATGTCCTCGTCTGCCTGCAACCGACGACCCCGTTCCGCACGGCCGCGCTGGTCGATGACGTGCTCGTAGAGTTGGCCAAGGGCGATTCGGTCGTGACCGTGCATGCCGGGCGGCCCACGGGCGAGGTATACGTGACTCAGCGACATCTCCTCCTCGCCGGGCGCATGCTCGGGCCGCGCTGCGTGGACTACGAGCGCCCGAGGTTGGCGATCAACGTGGATACGGAGTACGATCTCGTCCGCGCGGAGCGGGCGTGTGAGCGGGCGCTCATTCACGGCCGGCCTCACGACGCGAAGATGGCCGCCGATCATGGCGTGCTCTCCTGGCCACTGCGCGGGTGCGCCCGATGAATACGAGTGAGATCGGTCTCGTCACGGTGGCCCGGTCGGACACGGGCCACACGGCCCTCTTGCAGCAGGCGCTCGGGTGCCACTGGATCCGATCCGCGCCGATCACGAGCTGGCCGCCGGCCATCATCATCCCCACGGATCGCTGGGACATGGGGGAAGTCGCCATGCGTGCCCTCGGCGCCGGCGTGCCGATCATCCAGCTCTACGCCGGGGAATCGACGCCGTTCGCCCTCGACGACGAGGTGCGGCACTTCGTGAGCCGCGTGGCCGCCCTTCGGTTCTGCTGCCACGAGGTGCATCGCCAGCGCTTGCTCTCCATGGGCGTCCCAGACGAGACCATCCACGTCTGCGGGGCGCCGGGGCTCGACAAGCTCCTGCTGCCGCGGCTCCTCCGCGAGGATCTGGCGGATGGATTGCGCCTCGATCCGACACGGCAGTGGGCGCTCGTCATCTTGCACCCCACGACGCGCGGCGCAAGCGATCCCGCCGAGGAGATGCGCCAGGCCGACGCCGCGGTCGGCGACCGGCAGGCGGTGTGGTTCGCCCCCGGCCAGGATCCAGGCCGGGAGGCCTACTGGCGTCCCGGGCAGATCGGGGCGGTCACGGATCGCCAGTGGTGCTCGCTCCTCTACGAGGCCGACGTCCTGATCGGCAATTCGTCAGCGCTTGTGATCGAAGCGCCGTTCGTCGGGCTCAAGACGGTCGAGATCGGGCGCCGCCAAAAGGGCCGGGAGCGCGTGCCCTACGGGGACGGCAACAGCGTCGCGCGCATCGTGGAGGTGCTCCGCCAGTGGACGCCGTGACGGAGCAGGGATACGCCTCGTGGGCGTGGGAGCAGGTCAGGGACCTCGTGTGGTTCCTGATCCATCAGCCGCGGCGCTGGTGGTGCCTCAACGTCGCTGGCCACGCCTGGGATGGGCGCGACCCCGCCGTCTGCCAGCGGTGTCATGCCGGGAGGGGGTGGTAAAGATGCGCTCGTTGCTGCTCGGCGGCGGCGGCTTCATCGGCTCGGCCCTCGCCCGCCGTCTCGTCGCCGAGGGCCACGCCGTGACCGTGGTGGACGACTTCTCCCGCGGCGCGCGCGACCGCCTGCCGTCGGGGTGCCGGATCATCCCGCTGGACGTCCGGCTGCCCGGCTGGCGCATCGGCATGCGGAACGAGTCCTGGGACTGGCTCTTCGGGCTCGCGGGGGTCGTGGGTGTCCCCAACGTCGTGCGCGCCCCCTTCCACACCTGGGAAGTCACGACCGAGACCGTGCGGGCGATGCTGGAGATCCCGGCGGGCAAGATGTTCTTCGCGTCAACGTCGGAGATTTACGGAGGTCAGGCGCCGATCCCGACCTCGGAGGCGGCCCCGGCCTCGGTGCCGGACCTGAGCCACCCCCGGGCGGTCTATGCGGTCGCGAAGATGTGGGGGGAGGTGGGGTTGGCCCACAGCGGGCGCCCCTACGTACTCGGGCGCTTCCACAACGTCTACGGTCCCCGGATGGGGCAGGACCACGTGATCCCCCTCTTCTGCGCGCAATTACTCAAGCAGGACGGCCCGTTACACGTGGACGACCCCACGGCCGTCCGGGCCTTCTGCTACGTGGACGACGCCGTGGAGGCCATCGTGCGGCTCATGGAGCACGCTGCGAACGCGACCGTCAACATCGGCAATCCCGAGGAGCCCGTTACCATGCTCGACCTGATGACGCGCCTGCGGGCTGTGGCGGGCCAGGACGGGCGGGAGATCGTCACGGGCGGGGCCGAAGGCTTCCCGCGCGTCCGACAGCCCGAGATCGGGCGCCTCGTGGCCCTGACGGGCTTCCAGCCGAGGGTCGGGCTCGATGAGGGGCTGGCGCGGACCTTCGCCGCCTACGCGGGCGATGAACGGCGAGAGAAAACTGCCCCGCGAGGCAACTGATGAGCCCGTGTCTGATCGGCGACGGCATCTCCCTCTGCCGCGCCCCCGCCTCGCAACCGCTCACCCACTGGAATGAGACGATCGACCTCGGCCCCCGAGCACGTTCTCCGAGAAAGGTGTTCCACCACCGCCTCAATCCGCGCCGCCAGGTGCGCTGCCATAAGTGTCGGCGCCGCCGCTATGCGCGGAACCTCCGGATCATCGCGCAGGAGTGGTATGACCCGATGATCTTCTGCGCGGACGGCTGTCGGCGGGCGCGATGATCCCGCACTGCAAGCCCTTCCTCGCCCCGAACCAGAAGCGATACGTCCTTGACGCGATGCGGCGGGGCGACCTCATGCGCGGCTATTACGTTGACCGCCTCGAGGCCACGCTGAGCGAGCTCTGCGGCGGCCACGCGGTCGCGGTGTCGAGCGGGACGGCGGGGCTCTACCTGGCGCTGGGAGATGTCAACCGCCTCACGCTCGATATGCCGGCGCTCACCTATATCGCGCCGGCTCAGGTGATGCGGCTCTCGCACCTCATGCCGGTCTTCGTTGATGTCGATCCGGACACGTGGGGTGCCGCGCAGGCGGTCGATGTCCAAGTCCATCTCTACGGGGCGGTCGCGCCCGGCAACGCGCGGATTGAGGATGCCTGTGAGGCCCTCGGTGCGTGGATCCTGCGGGGCGCAGTCGGCGTCCTCTCCTTCAACCAGAACAAGCTCGCCACGGGCGGGGGCGGGGGCGCGGTGATCTACCGCCACAAGGATGACGCCGACGCCACCCGCCACGCGATCCGCGGCGGGCGCGTGCCCGGCGCCGCCCACGTCTGGGACGTGCTCGGCTGGCCGTTCGAGATGAGCAACCTTCAGGCGGCGATCGCGTGCGCGCAGCTCGAAGTCCTCAAGGAGACAATCGAGCGCAAGCAGGAGATCGCGGCGCGGTATCGCGCGGCGCTGCCGGAGATCGTGTGGCACGAGTCGATGACCTACTGGCAGCCGTGCGGGTTGCTCCCCGTGCCCGCCGTGCCCGTGGTCGTCGCCTGTCAGGCGACCGGGGTGGACGCCCGCCACGTGTGGCCCTGCCTGGCCGATCTGCCGCTGTTCCGGGGCTGTCCGACGGTCGGCGACTTGCCCGTGGCGCGGCGGATCGCGAAGCACGGCATCTCCCTGCCGTGCTCGGTGGGACTGACGCGCGATCAGCAGGCGTTCGTGATCGGGACAGTCCAGCGGGCGGTATGCGGATAGGCCTGTACGCCCCCCGCCGCAGCTCGTTCGTCCTCGCCGGCCCGATGGCGCGGGCGGCGCTCAAGCAAGGGCACGAAGTCGTCTTCCTGCGCGACCCGGCGGGGGCGAAACTCGGCGACGACTGGCAGGACGCCGAGATCCTCCGGCCCTTTCCTGACGCGATGAGCGTGCCGCTCGCGCAGTTCGGGGGCGACTGGCTCGCGGGGCCACCTCCGAACCAGAACCTCGAGGCCGGCGACCTCGATCGCCTGCACCAGGACGGCGTGAAACTCTGCTCCCTCGATCCGTGGTTTGACTCCCTCGCGCGGCCGTTCGCGGATGGCTACGACTTCACCCACCGCACGATCCGGCACGGCCTGATCCCGACCGACGGGCTCGACGACGTGGTCCCTGGACACCACACCGACCTCCTCTGGTTCCCACCGAAGACGCGCGTGCCGGGTGCGGGCCAGCGGGCCGTGCGCTGGGCCGTGACGGTCATCTTGGCGCGGGCGCTCCGTCAGGTGGCCTCGCGTGGCAGGGTGCGTCTGGTCGTCAAGCGGCGCCCGAAGATCCGGCTGCCGCGTCTCGTCGAGCGCCTCGCCGACGTCGTGCTCGAAGACGCCACGCTCTATCCCCACGCCTCGCTGACCGCCCTTGGCACGGCCGCGCTCAGCGTCTGCCACCAGTCCGGCGCGGCCATGGAAAGCGTCGCCGCCGGCGTCCGCTGCCTCTCGGTGCAGATCCCCCACCGCCACCTGCGGGGCTATCCCCACTGGCCCCTCATGGCCGGCCGCGACCGGAGCCCCTATGCCTGGCCCGGCGTGATCGACGCCCTGCCGCTCCTCCCGGCCCTCCGCTGGCTCGCCCGCTGGACGCCGGCCGTCCTGCCCCGCTGGGGCGAGCGCGCCGCCTACATCGACACCTGGCTCGGCGGGCGCGTGCTGGGGACCTCTGACTGGGTGCTCGATCAGATGGAGCGACGGGGTTGACGGGTACCGTCCTCCTCCTTCTTGTTGGGGTACTCATCGTCGCGGGGGCCGGGTTCACCGCCTCCGTCGGCATCCGGGCGCTCTCTGGCCGACCAATATTCCTGCGCACGCGGCGCTTCCTCTGTCGGCATCTCGGCCATCCGCGCCTGGATGGACTCGACGACCTCTGGGGGGAATGTTCGCGCTGTCTCGAGCCCCGCCGAACGAAGGAGGTCCCATGAGAGTTTGGTGGCTCGGTCTCCTGCTGCTCGCCGCCTGCGCGGCCCCCGCGTTCCCCAGCCCGCCCCAGCCGCCCCCGGAGCACGCATGGCGGAAGGACGGGGTCTGGTGGTGCTACTACGAGCGAGGGATCTTGAAGTGGTGCGAGACCGACGACCCGCGCGCCGTGCCGCGACTCTCCTACTGATGCAGCAACTCCCCCTGCCGCTCGATGATCCCGACCGGCTCAGTGGCCACGCCTGGCTGATGGGCCTCCCCCGCGAGTGGGACCGCACCCACCCCGCCTACGTCCGCTACGGCCTCGGCCCCGTGCTCAATGTGTCCCGCGCTGCCGTCTGGTCGCTGCGGGCCGAGGACCGCGTGGGAGAAACTTAGGTCTTGACATGGGCATCGGCATCGGCATAGACTGCGCGCCATGAAGCGGAAACTTCTCGACTGGCGGTCGTGGCCCTGCCGCGTGCGCCGCTGCCCCCACAAGGTGAGCGTCCGGAAGCATCGCTTGTGTATGGCGCACTTTTCGCGCCTCTCCCGCACGGGCTCGGTCCAAGCCGACCGGCCCCTGCGCCCGCGGCGGAATCTCCCCGTCGCGGCGGAGCGCTGAGGCGGCGCGATGCGGCGGCGCTGCGTGTGGTGTCGGCAGACTCTTCTCTTTCAGCCCGGTCGCGGCTGGGTCCACGAGGCGACGGGCGAGACCCATGCATGAGCGCGAGCGCTACGAGGGGGACGCCTTCGATCTGCGCTCCTGCGACGTGGCCCTCTACTTTCACCGGCGGGCGCGGATGAACGGGCACCGGGTGGGGCTGGCGGCGCGCCTGCGGGCGATGCTCGCGCGGCGGGAACCGCCAGCGACAGCCTGCGATGAGTGCGGGGAGCCTCTGGATGCCCTGGAAGTGGCCCGCGTAACCGTGCAGGCGGGGCGGCGGTGCCGGCGGTGCGAGGCGGGGCGATGACGCCCGCAATGGAAGCGGCGTTCTGGGCGAAGACGGAACCCGAGCCTAATACTGGCTGCACGATCTGGATCGGTTCCCGCGATTCTGAGGGATATGGGCAGCTTCACAATCCAGAAACGAAGCGCCCGGAACGGGCTCATCGCATCGGTTTTGAGATCGAAACCGGCACAGCTCTGAGATCAGACTACGGCCTTCATCGTTGTGATAATCCATGGTGCGTCAACGGTCGTCACATTTTTCGCGGCAACGCAACGGTGAATGTTGAAGACGCGCTCAAAAAGGGCACGGCTGCGATGGGTGCGCGAGTCTGCACCGCCAAACTCACCGGAGATAAGGTCTTGGCTATTCGTGTTGCCTATGCCGCGGGCGAAACGCAGCGACCACTCGCGGCGAGATTTGGGGTTACCCAGGGGACCATCCAAAAGATCACATCGCGTCGTAGCTGGCGCTATGAGGCTCAGCCATCATAAAGGGGTTGAGCGAAAAACGCAGATTGCCCCGTGCAGGCAAGATCCGCCTTGGCCTCATGGTCCAGGGGGCCGGTGGCAAGATGCATCCAAAAGCCAGCGATTATTTTGTCTGCCCACCCGAGGTGGTGAAGGCCCTGTCGCTGCCTGAGAAGCCCCGCGAATTGCCAATCATGTTCCCCTCCGACGACCACGAGCGGCTCTTCCCGCAAAGCTACAAGATGTACCGGCGCGCTGGGTTGTACTGCGCTGGCGATGGGGAAACAGCGAAACGCTGGGACGACACGGGAAATCTGACGGAGCGTCCCTGCCCGTGCGAGTATCTCGACTCCGAGGAGTGCGGCCCGGTGGCCACGCTGAACTTCCTGCTCCCGGACGTGCCCGGCATCGGCATTTATCAGATCACGACCGGCAACAAGGCCTCGATCGTCTCGCTCAACACGGCCTTCGACGAGTTCACGGTCATGTTCGGGGGTTTGCGGGGCATCCCATTCCTACTCAAGCTTGAACCCGCCCAGACGATGCGGTGGAACCGCGACAAGCGGCAGATGGAGAAGGTAATTGTTCAGGCGCTTCGTTTGGATTCGCCCTACACACTTCGCCAGATTCTCGACTGGCGCCGGGCACTCGGCAAGCCCGTGGAAGCGTTGATGCCCGCACCAGATGAGGAGGCGATTGAGGTTCATGCCGAACGTGTGGTGGATGCTGGCGTGCCACCAAAGCAAGAAGAACCCGACTCGATCCGCGACGCGCGTGAGGCACCACCGCCCGCTCCGGCAGGTGAGGCTCACGCCACATCGCCAGGACCCGCCCAGGAGAAACCTGAGCGCGATGCGAAGCCTGCCGGGGCTGGGCCGAGCGGCGGTTTGCCTCGCGAGGCAAATCCCGACGAGCCCCCCGTGGACATCTCTATGTGCTACAGGTGGGCGGCCCAGTGCGGGATGACCGCGGAACTCTACGAGCGCTACTTCGAGGCCCACCACGGCGTCCGCACGGGCGACGCGCCCGACGCGCTGGTGGCTAGGGAGGCGGCGGAGTTCCAGGCGCTCGGCTCAGAGAGCGCGCGGCTGGCGCACAAAGCCACCCTGATTCGGCGCTTAAACGAGGCGCTCAAGGCGAAGGGAGCGCGGCGGTGAGCCGCGTGAGCCCCCGCCCGCGCGTCCTGACCCTCCGCGATGCGGAGGCCGATCCCGGCTGCGAGCCGGAGGTCTACCGCAACCGCGTGGTGCTGACGCTCCTCGGGAACTTCGAGGGGGGCCACGGGGCGCGCCACGCCGTGCGTCTGCACCTCGCCTGGGAGAGCCTGCCGTGGCTCATGCGAAAAGTGTGGGCCGCGTGGTGGGCGCACAAGAAGGACATGCTCGGGCACTTGGCGTGGGTCGAGAAGGAACTCGGCGGCGGGGGTGTGCGGCGACCCGATCAAGAGGAGAAGGATCCGTGAACGAATCCAAGAGCGAAGCCGTCAAGGCGATCCAGCACGTGGTCGAGGCCCTCGCCGGCCCGGAGCCCATCGAGGGGCTGCGCCGGCACCAACTGCGGGCGACGCTGGAGTTCGCCCAGGAGCAGGTCAATAGTATCCAGGAACTCAAGCGGGCCCGTCGCGCCACCAAGGCGCACGAGGGTTAGCCGTGCTCCTCGACAAGCTCCTCGACCTCTACGAACAGTCCGACAAATACGCCAAGCGTCGGCATCCGGGAACGGGCAACCCGACGGGAAGCGCGCTGGGCAAGTGCGCGGCGGCTCTGCAACTCCTGCGCTGGCCAGCGATCAGCAACCCCGAGCCCCTCTCGGCCCGGGCCATCATGGGCTTTGAGGAGGGGGACGACGTCGAGCGCCGGATGCTGGCGCGCGCCAAGAAGGTCTACGGGGAGCATCTCGTGGGCTTCGCCCAGGCTGTCGCCTACTGGTCGGTGCCCGTGACGCCGGAGCAGGCGACGCTCATCACGGAGCGCATGGCGATGGGCTACGGCGAGCCTGGGGCAGTCTGGGGGCGCGTCGTGCGGGGCTTCCGCCCGCCGCGGGTGCGCGTCCGCGAGGGGCGTGCCCTCATCACCCCCTCGTATCCACTCATGGTCGAGCGCCGGACGGGCTTCGTCCTCGATCCTGAGGCGGGGCTCGTCTGGGTGCCGATCTTCATCGACTTCGCGCTCCGACACCCGGAGCTCGGCCCCCACATCGCCGAGATCAAGGCGGTCAGCGAATTTGAATTCCGGCGGGCACTCCTCGGCGAGCTCTCCTACACGAAACGGGCCCAGCTCGCCGCGATGGTGGACGCCACGGGGCTCCCCGCCTTCTGGATCATCCAGCGGAAGAACACGCAGCACGTGCTGGAAATCTCCTACTCGCCCTCGGTCATCGGGAAAGTGCGGGTGAAGCTGCTCCTAAACACCCGGAGGGAAGAGGTCTTCTTCGTCGACGGCCCGAGCCTTGTGCGGGAGACCGGCAACGACGCCCTCCTGCCCCCTGACGAGGAGTGGACCTTCGGCGAGGTCTGGACCCCCTACGACCCAGTGATCCTCGCCGAGTGCCGCGAGCGCGTGGTCCGCGTGCTCACGTGGGATCCCACGCAGGAACCCTATCGGGAGTACGGCCCGGCCCCGTTCACCTGCGAGAAGTGCCGGGGGGCGGGGAAGGTCGCCTGCAAGCAGTGCAAGGGGACCGGCGAGACGCCGAAGACCAAGAAGCCGTGCGGCCCATGCGGGGGCGCGAAGAGCGTTGCGTGCGAGCCCTGTGGAGCCAGCGGCCAGGTCGCGGAGCGCACCCTGCCACCCATGCCCTGCTCGTACTGCTCCGTCAAGGTGGCCTGTTTTGCCAAGGCTGGCGTCGAGAAACGCTTCGTCGTGAGCCGCTTCGGCCAGAGACCCGCGTGGGTCATCGGGCGGGAAGCGTGGGAGTCGGCGGCGCTGCCGATCCACACCCCGCCGAGCCTGCGGGTACCGGACTTCGAGGCGGAAGGGCCGATGGTCGAGGCGGGCGCGCCCGCCCAACTGGCGCTGCCGGAGGCACCACAGTGACCGCCCGTCTCCGCGACGCCCTCCTCGCCGCCGCCCTGGCCCTCGGCTGCGCGGGGGCGCTCGGGGTGCTGGCGCTCCTGCTGGAGCCATGAGGCTATTGCGATGAGCCACACCTGCGGTCTCGATCATCCGCTCCTTCCTGCGATTGACTACGTCACAGTGCGTTGCCGCTGTGGAGCGAAGTATCAGCCCGTGGCGGCCAAAGCCGAGGAGCTTGGAATCCGGTTGACCGATGGCCATAGTCAACGGTATTTCCGGTGTCGGGAGTGTGGCGAAGTCTGGTGGCACAATGGCAAGACACTTGAGCGCGTCTCTGATGACGGTCAGCGGCTTCTTCGTCAGATCGGACTTCTCTAAGAGTGTGATGAGCCTGACGATCCAGGAAGCCATCGGGCGCGCCGAGACCGAACTGGTCACCTGTACCCACGACGACCCGACGCTCTTGGCGCTCGCCTACGCCGCGCTGGCGATCGCCAAGGCGCTCGCGGAGATGAACGATCGGCAGCACTACCGGCCAGAGCCACTGACGTGAGCGCCGCCCTCGAAGTCCTCCTCGGCCAGTACCAGGGCGAGCGCGCGATCGGGTGCCACCTGGCGCTGCTCCAACTCCGTCGTAGGGTTGAGTCCGACTTAGTCCAAGTGTGTCTCCTTGCGTCCGAGATCCACGACCGCGGTCACTGGTCCAAGGTCCGGCGCGCCGACGGGCGAGCCTACGAGAGTGAAGAAGCCTATTTCCTTGAAACGCTCGGCGTTGCCTCCTTCCGCTCCGCCGCCAAGCGCATCGCCATCGGCCGCCTGATCCAGGCCTTGACCGAGGGCGAGCGCGAGCCCGTGGCCCAGGCGCTGGCTGACGTCGGGCTGGCGAAGGCGACCGTGCTGCTGCCCGCGCTGGAGGGCGCCGACTCCGTGGAGCGCGAGCGCTGGTTCGGCGAGGCGCGCCGATTGCCGGTCGCCGAGTTGCAAGCCGCCGTCTCCGCGCATCTCGACGCCAAGCCCCGCGGCCGGCCCGACGCGGATCGGCTCTACCGAGTGATTCTGGGGGCGATGCCGAGCTTGGAAGATCGCGAACTCTGCGAGCGGATGTTCGGCCTCGGGCGGATTTTGCTCGGCCCGGAGGCGACCACGGTGGGAATTTTGCGCGCCGCCATGCAAGAAACCCTCGCCGACTGGGAGCCGCGGGCGAAGGAAGGGCGCGAATGACGGCTGCGGCGCTCTGCGTGTTGGACAACCTCTGGGTCAGCCTCGGGATCATGGTCTTTCTGATCTGCGCGGGCGCTGGTCTGTATCGGCGGTTGTCTCGATGACGAGCGCGCTCGCCACCGATCACGTGGCCCTTGCCCCCGCGATCCCCCCGGGCCCCGGCCCCTACGAGTTCGTCAAGGCCTCGGTCTCGGCGGAGGGCTCGCACCTCCGGGTCCTCCTCGTCGCCCGCGACACCGGGGAGCGAGGACAGAAACTCCACGTGTGGGAGCTTTTGCCTCGCGAGGCAACGCTGGAGCGGCTCCAGGGGGCGCTGGCGGACCTCTGGCGGCGGCTCGCCGAGACATGACCGAAGCCGTGGCGTTCCTTCGCTCTCGGGGTTTGGAGCCCGCCGCGATGACCAACACGTGGCGGCTGGACGACAACTTCGCGCACGAGTACAAGGTCCGCTCCGAGTTCATCGCGCGCTTCGGCTTCGCGATCCTGACGTCCGAGACCATCGACGCGCTCCGCCCCTACAACCCGCTCGTGGAAGTCGGCTGCGGCAGCGGCTACTGGGCCCACGAACTCCGCACCCACGGCCTGGATGTTGTCGCGACCGATCCGGGTACGGGGCGCTATAGTGGCGTGCCGAAAGGCTGGAAGGCCTGGACCGAGATCGAGCGCCTGACGGCCGTCGAAGCGGTACGCCGGTATCCCGACCGGACGCTGCTCGTCGTCTGGCCCGACTACGGCGTAGAGTGGGCGGCTGAGGCGCTCGCCTCCTACGCAGGACGCTTTGTCCTCTATGTCGGCGAGGGGGCGGGCGGAGCCACCGCAGACGACCGCTTCCATGAACTCCTTGAACAGCACTTTGAGGAGCACCTCGTAGTGCCGTTGCCTGTCTTCGATGGTCTGCATGATCGGCTGATGGTCTGGCGGCGGCTGGGGGAGGCATGATCGACTTCTACGCAGTCTTGGAGCATCCGGAGGCGAAGCCATGAAGATCACCATCGAGAGCACCGACAAGTGCGTTGAACTCAGGGGGCCAGACGGCACGATGGTGGCGCGGATCTGGGAGGGCCAGACCGAGAGCGGCATCCCCATCTACGCCTACGTCACGCGGATCGCCGTCGAGCAGACGGAGAACCAGACCGAGTTCGAGCGCGAGCTGCAATCCCACCGGGCACCATCACCAGAGGTTGGGGCAATCCCGCTGCGGCTCCTGCTGTGAAACGCTCGTCCCTCGTCCGCCGCACCCCGCTGAAGCGCACGGGCCGCCTCCGCGCGCTCTCCCCCAAGCGCCGCGCCGCGCTGCCGGACTGGAACGCCGTCTACGCCGAGGTGGACGCGCGTTCCGGGGGCTGGTGCGAGCTCACGATCTGCGTTCGGCGCGCCACCGAGCATCACCATTGCCGCAAACCCAGAAGCTCCAACAACCGATCCACACTCGTGCTGTCGCTCTGCCGCGAGCATCACCGCATGGCGGAGGCCCCCTATCGGTCCGGTCGTCTGGTCACGCGCCCGACGGCGACAGGCATCGCCTGGGCGATCTTGCGCCGGCGCGACAAGTGGGCGGGCGAGGCCGAGATTCTCTCAAGCGGCACCGTGGTATTCGCCCCCGCGAACGCCCCCTGTGGATGACCGTGGACGGCGGTGGACAACCTGTGGACATCTTTTTGCTTGACGTTTCACGCTCCGATTTCAGAATATACGAGGTAGCCGGGTGAGTGGCGACACCCGTAAGCGCGATGACTGTCCTACCCGGGTCGGTCAGAGCGGCCCGGCTATCACCTCAACCCGGGGAGGTTCCGTGGTTAGCTCGGCGCATGTTGAGGCTCTCGCCAAGATCGTCTCGCTCCTTGAATCTCTACCCGAAGACATACGCCGCTGGGTGCTTCAACAGATAGGTTCAAATCGGGGTTCATCGGCAGGTTCATCTGGTTCATCGGCAGGTTCAAATCGGGGTTCATCGGCAGGTTCATCTTCGGTTCAATCTGAGGTTCAAAACGGCGATGAACAAGATGTAGTTCTAGTTTCTTTCCTGCAGTTCTGGTCTGAGTATCCGAGGAAAACAGGAAAGCAGGAAGCGCTACGTATCTGGCGAAAACTAAAGCCAAATACAGAACTACATGACAGGATTATCAGTGCCTTACGACAACAGAAGACTTGGCCTGAGTGGACCAAGGACAGCGGGCAGTTCATTCCTCATCCAAAGACGTGGTTGAACCGGGGTTCATGGGAGGATGAACCTCTAGTGCAAAGCAGAGTTCATCAGCGTGGTGCAGACAGGTTCATTGAACGATGAACGGACGATCTTCGTTCCTCAGTGCGGATCAGCTCGTCGGCGACTACGAGCAGGCCGTCCTCGGGGGCGTGATGGTGGAGGCCGAAGCGCCAACGCCGGAGTCCCCGCCACAACTCGCGTCGGATGACTTCTTCGCCGAGCATCACCGTGTCTTGTGGGGGATCGTGCTCGGCTGTCTTGAGCGCGGCGAGCGCCCGTCGATCACCGCCGTGCTGCAAGACCTTCTCCGCACCGATCAACTGGAGGCGGTGGGGGGGCGGTCGGCGCTCGCTCACATCTACGAGGCTGGTGCGCTCGCTATCCCCGTGCTCGTAGAGCAGTATGCGGTCAGGATTCGCGAAGCGGCTGTTCAGCGGTCGCTGGCGGCTCTGAGAACGCAATGGGAGGCGCAGGGTTGGACGCGCGACGAGATCGAGCGTCGCTTGGCGCTGATTCCGCGCCCCGGCTTGACGCGCGGCCGGAAGGTTGGCGAGCTCTGGAATACCATCGAGGATGGTTGGGGCCGGGCTGCGCATCGGTTAGGCCTGGGTCCGCTCGACGCGAAACTCGGCGGTTTGCGCCCAGGCGAGTTGATCGTCGTCGGAGCGAGGCCGAGTCACGGGAAAACCTCGTTGCTGGTCTCGATCGCTCTAGCGGCCCTCCGCGACGGGGTCCCCACCCTCCTCCTGTCACTCGAAACCTCAGCTCCGGCCGTCTTGCGGCGATGCGTCGCTGCGGCAGGGCATCTGCGGATCGGCCAACTCCGCTCTGGGGCGCTCGGGCCAACTGGGTACGATCTGGCGCGCCAGACGGTGGCGTGGCTCGAGACGCGGCCTCTTGAGATTCGCGATGTTGCCGATCTCGGCACCTCGCAGACCGAGCGAGTGCTAGCGGCGGTGGCGCACAGCGACTGCCCCCTCGTACTGGTCGATCATCTTCAAGAGGTCGTTACCGAGAGCGACGACACCCGGGCGCTGGCGCTTGGGCGCTTCGTCCACGCGCTTCATGAAATCGCTGTGCGCGATCAAAAGATCATCGTGATAGCCGCTCAGTTGTTGCGGGCGGCAGATCGCGAGCGGTATCCAGTCCTGGGCGACCTCAAGGAATCGGGTGGAACGGAAGAGAAGGCTGACATCGTTCTTTTACTGCACTACGCCGCCAAACGGGACGAGCAACGCCAGGAAACAGAGATTGATGTCATCATCGCCAAGAATCGCGACGGAGCGACCGGGAAGGTGACGCTACGCTTTCTGCCCGAATACGGTGTGGTTGAAGGGGATGGCGCGTAAACTCAGGATCTACGATCCGGTTGCCCGCCGTCGCCGCACGCTGGCGACCTACGGAATCACGGAAGCCCAGTACCAGGCGCTGGTGCGCCGGCAGAAGGGGCTGTGCGACATCTGCGCCAAGCCGCTCCCAGAGCACCCGCACATCGACCATGACCACAAAACCGCGATCGTTCGAGGGGTGCTGTGCTGGTGGTGTAACCGGCTCATCGGCACCAACCGGAACACCGCGTTCATGTTCCGGCAGGCCGCCCGGTACCTTGAGAGCCGTTTCGACGGGCGGGCGATCCGTCCGGAGGACTGGCCGTGAGCGATGACCGCGATCGGCTCCTCGCTGAGTACGAGCGCCGCACAGGGATGCGCCCGCGGTGGCTCGACGAGCTCAAGGACGAGGGCATCCGCTGGAATCTCGACCAGCTCGACGCGCCCGACGGTTCGCCTTGACACCCGGGAAGGTCGTGGGGTACGATCAGGGCCGATGAAGGAGCCAGAGGACGGGGCGGCGCTGCGCGATGCCGTGCGACTGCTGGATGAGGCCAACGAGGGGCTCCGCCGTCTGGTCGAGCGGACGACCGCGCGGAAGACCCGCGTCCGGCTCGTGGCCTTGCGCGGGCGACTGTACCGGGAGACGGCTCGGCTCGGAGCGGTGAAACTGCCTCGCGAGGCAAGGGAGTGACGGAGCGCGAGAACATGCCGCTGTGCCGCTACCGGGGCGCGCTCCTGCTCAAGACCACGCTCTGCACTATGTGCTGGGAGCCCATGCAGGTGGGTGACGCGGCTTGGCGCGTCATCAAGGACAACATGCAGCGCGGCGTGGTGCGCTCCCAGCGGTTCCACCGAGACCACTTCATCGGCGGGCGCGAGTATGACGACTAACTCGCAAGGGGGCGCGAGCAAGTGGCTGCGGTTCGAGAACAACCGCGTCAGCGCAAGCGGGAAGACGTCCGTCTTCGATGTCGTCGCGAAGGACGGTGACGCTGTGCTCGGCGAAGTCCGGTGGTTCGGGCGCTGGCGCACCTACGCCTTCTTCCCTCGCGACGGGACCATCTACGAGCCGACGTGCCTGCGCGACCTCGCGGACTTCATCAAAGCGCAGATGAGCGCGCGGCGGCTGACCAGGGAGGGGGCGCGATGACCGACCTCCTGCCCGCGCTCACGGAGCGGCTTCGGAAGATTCGGATGCGTTGCGCTGACTGCGGAGCATTGAGCAACACTGAGAAGGAATGCCCGGAGGCTCCAGCGCACACCTGGGAGACAGACGATGTGGCGATCGCGCGCGCCGCCCTCGCCTTCGTCGCAGAGCAGAATCGTGTTGATGCGAAGGTCCTCGACGCGATTCGCGTGCGGACCTGTAGCGGTAACTGCAACCATGATCTTGTCTGCTCACAGCTCGTCGCCGAGCGGCTGCCGACGCGGGAGGAGATCGTCAAAGCGTTGTCTGTTGAGTATGGGCGTCTGCCCGACGGAAGCGCGTATCCGTCAGTCGAACGCATGGCCGATGCCTTCCTACGCGACCTGCGCGAGCGGCTGGGGGTGAAGCCGTGAATGAGCGAACCGATGGTCAACCGTCGGTTGTTCTACACCCTGTGACCTGTTGGCCTTGCGTGCAGAACAAGTGCTGGCAGTGGACAGTCTGTGACTGCACCTGTCATCAGGCGCGAACAGACGGAAGGGTGACGTGATGGACCTCTCCGACGAGAAGTTGCGGGCGCAGGCACAAGTGGAGTGCATTCGCTGCGAAGGTAGCGGTTGCGGGGTGTGTCGAGATCAAGGCAAGCGCTACATCGCCCTCCACGACGCGGCCCGCGCGGAGCAGCGGGAGGCGGATGCGAAGATCGCCGATGCCGAAGCGGAGAAGGAGCGCGAGTCGATGCGCCGCCTTTCGGATCGGCTCGGCGACCCGCGCCCGAAGCGCGACACCTGGGCGGAGGTCGCTGATCGGATCGCCGCCGCGATCCGGAGCCAGCGATGAGCACGAAGAAGTCGCAGCGCCACGTCTGGATCGTCGAGATCTCGTGGAATGATGGCCGCGGCCTATGGCACCCGACGGTCGGGATCGGGTTGACTCAGAAAGACGCATACCGTGAGCGCGCCGATTGGCAACGCCGAAATCCGGATGATCGCTTCCGCGTCGTCCGGTACGAGCGGGCGCGATGACCCTCGCTGAGTTGCGCGCGTTGTGCGAGCGGGCGACGCCCGGACCGTGGCGTGTCGGTTCTCCAGACTATCGCTGCGTGAAGCACGACGCACCGCATCCGGGGGAGAAGGGTGGATGCGAGTATACCTTTCAGGGTTGGCATGGCGGTGATTATTTCGACCGACACGTATCAACCGTGACTCCTCCTGCTGAATTAATCGGCTCGACCGAGAGCGGTCCTATGCTGACACAGGACGACGCCGACTTCATCGCCGCCGCCCGCACCTGGCTCCCGGCGCTGATCGAGGTGGCGGAGGCGGCGCGCACTGTCGGGACGTTCGATGACTTCGGTGATCCTGAGGCGTGCTGCCCGGAATGCTCACCTGCCCATCCGCAGCCGTTCATGGACGCGCGGATGGCGCTTCATGCCGCCCTCGCCCGGCTGGACGAAATGGAGAGAACATGAGCTGGCTTGACCTCGGCTCGCTCTTCGTAGGACTGGCGCTGCTCCTGCTCCTCGGTGTCCTGCTCGTCGAGCCGCTCGCCAAGCGGCGCGGGATGAGGATGTGATCGCCGTGCAGCCGATGACCGAGCGCCAGATCGCGGAGGTGCTGCGGGGGGTGCCAACAGTCTGCGGCAACCTTCACCACCCCGGCGCGTGCCGCGAGACGGGATGCGTGGAAACAGGTAAGCTGGGCGAGCCTGACTACGACGCGATGGCCCGCGCCGTCGTGGAACAGCTCGTGAGCCTTGGTTGGGTCAACCTCGCCGACCCGGCGGTCTGCCACGGCGGGCACGCGGCGTGCGTCCACGTGATCGAAGACATGAAAGTCCGCGACGCCCGCCTCGCGCGGCTGGGAGAGGCGCTCAAGGCAATGGTGACCTGCCTCGACGATCAGGTCTTCGTGCGCAACATCACGAACGACGACCACTTCCCGAGTTATGTCGCGCAGGCCAGCCGGATCGTTGCCGTTCTCAAGGCTGCACAGGATGCCCTCGCCGACGCCGGGGCGGGGAAGGAGCGGGGGGATGGGTGAGTCAGAACGCGATTACGGCCTTGGTCGCTGCCGATGCGGCCGGTTCGCGGTTGTGGGACTCAACGGCGTCATCTTCTGCTTGGAGTGTTTCGACAAAGAACTGCGTGCGGCTGCGGCGCGGGTCCGTCACGCATTCCGGTGGATTGATGCCTGATCCGCAGCGCGAGAACACCCAGACCGAGCGCATCGCGGTCGGCTACGGCCTCGTCGTGGACTTGGCGCTCAAGCGCGGCGGATGATGGGCGAGCAGAGCGCGATTGCGTGGTGCAATGCTACGTGGAACCCGTGGCAGGGGTGCCATAAGGTCTCGCCGGGCTGCGACCACTGCTACATGTTCCGCGAAAAGACCCAATATGGCCAGGAGCCGGACGTCGTCGTCCGTTCCAAGCCCCGCACCTTCAATCTGCCCCTGCGTCTCAAGGGGTCCCAGCGCGTCTTCACCTGCTCGTGGTCCGACTTCTTCATCCGCGAGGCCGACCCGTGGCGCGACGAGGCGTGGGCGATCATCGACCGGACGCGGCACCTGACCTACCAGATCCTCACGAAGCGGGTCGAGCGCGTCGCAGCGCGCCTGCCCTGGGGTGACGGCACCCCCTGGCCGCACGTGCAGATCATCGCCTCCGTCGAGAACCAGGAGCAGGCCGACCGGCGCATCCCGAAGCTGCTCGCGGTCAACGCGGCGGTACGCGGCGTGAGTTACGAGCCGGGGCTGGGGCCTGTCGAATTTCTCTCCCAATGGCATGACTGGTTGGCCGGCTGGACCACCGAAACAGAAGCCGATCCGCGAGATGGGACACCGTATCCGGTTCAGGTTCAGACCGAGAAACTGGACTGGCTCATCATCGGCGGGGAGAGCGGGCCGGAGGCGCGCCCCTTCGACCTGGCCTGGGCGCGCTCAACCATCGCGCAGTGCCGGGCGGCTGGCGTTCCGTGTTTCGTGAAGCAACTCGGCGCATATCCGCAAGGTGGTACATGGCTACCAGGGGCACGGATAAACCTCCGCGACCGCGCCGGGGCCGACCCCGAGGAGTGGCCCGAGGCTCTCCGCATTCGGGAATGGCCGACATTCTGCGCGGCGCTCAGGCGGGCGCTGGCGCGGAAGGAAACTGCCCCATGAGGCAAGCATTCTGGCACGGGCTCGCCGCCCTGGTTCGGCACCTCGGCTTCGCCCTCTCCCGCTGGTCCCGCCGCCTCGAGCCCGGCCACGAGCGCGCCCGCAAGGACGAGGCGCTGGCCCGGAAGCTCCTCACAATGATCGCCGTCAAGAACCTCACGGACGACGACCTGACCGCCGAGCTCTGGAGGCTCTGCGACAATCTCCCCATCGGCTCACGCACCTCCGAGATTCTGTTGGAGGCGGCGACGCGGTTGGAGAAGTACCGGGCGCTGACGGCCGAGTACGCGCCGCCGAAAGCGGACTTGACAGGCGGGAAGGGGCCGGCGTAGGCTCGCCCCGGATGAAAGGAGCCGAGCCCGATGGCGAACGACCCCCTCATGGCCCCCGCTGCCAGTGTACCTACCATCGGGCCGAGCGCGCCCGCGCCGCCCAGCCGCCACGCCCGGAAGCTCGCGGCCCTCGACGCCCAGCTCCGGCAGCAAGGCGCGGTGATCCAGGACCTCAAGGCCCGCCTGCGGTGGGCGACCGAACGGGCCGAGGCCGACGAGCGGCTGATCGCTGAGCAAGCGACCCTCCTTGTCCGGATGAGTCAGGATCTGAAAACGGCAGTGGAGGAACTCCGCGCGCTGGTCGCGGAGGCGGCAGGTGAGGAATCGCGATGAGATGGCAAAAAGGCCAAAGTGGCAATCCCAAGGGTCGGCGTCCTGGAACCGGGAAGCCCCTCACATTCGAAGACATAAAGAACAAATTCTTTTCGTTGGTAGAACCCGAACCAACATCTGGATGCTGGCTATGGACTGCCGGGAGAAGCAGCAGTAATGCTGGCTATGGACTCTTTGCGCCCAGCAAGCGCTTTCACATTGGCGCACACGTTATGTCCTGGCTGCTTCACTATGGTCCTGTTATCGGATGGATTCTTCATCGGTGCGATGTGCGTTCTTGTGTGAATCCAGCGCATTTGTTCGTTGGCGATGGACAGGCGAATGTACTGGATGCTCTAGCGAAAAAGAGGCTCAAATCCCATCCTTTTTGCTGCGGAGAACAAAACCCTCGCGCTACGTTAACTAGCGCCCTCGTGCGCGAAATTCGGCGGCAACACGCTGAGGGGCGTTCTCGGAGGGCAATTTATGAGGATTTGAGATTAACGCGCGGCGCGGTTGGGAATGTCATCACGGGTCGCACGTGGTCTGCCCTGCCGGTGGAAAACGGACCTCCGGATGGCGGTAGAGGAACTCAAGCGGCTGGTGGGGGAGGCGGCGGGGGAGTGAAGCCGTGAAAACTGCCTCGCGAGGCATAAATTCGTGAGCGACTGGGGGCGCTGGATCAGCTACGAGCGCGTCCAGCGCTGGCTCGTCGGGCGGCGCATCGTGGAGGTGCGCAATCTCCACCTGCAGGAGCCCTTCGACGCCGACGCCTCCGTCCTCGACGCCGACCCCGCCTTCGCGGAGATCGAACTCGTGCTCGACGACGGCACCGTGCTCCGGCTGGAGGACCCCGTGGAGGTGGCGGTCGTCGGCACGGGGCTCGGCGACGAGCGGGTGGCATGAGCGGCTTCGACGATTTTGAGCCCGCAGGCCTGCCCGAGCCCGAAGTTCTGTCGCCAGACAAACGCGGCAATATCCTTGAACGGTGCGTTGGGCAAACTGTTTCGCGTCTGATCGAGTTCGAGGACGGCAATCCCTTGGGGGGTCGCCAGTGCGGGCTCGTGTTCATCTCCTCGGAGCGTCCGCTCTTCTGGGCCGTGCCGGTGCCGCCCGCTGTGGGGAGTCCCTACCAGTCCGTGATCCTGCCGGCGTGGTTCGAGCGCCTGCGCATCATCACGCCGCGGATGTATGCCGCGTACCGCTCGGATCGGCGCGGGGCCGAGTGGACGCCGAACGAGCTCTACCGGCGGATCGAGGGTGAGATCGTGCTCGGGTTCCACTGGCAGGACGAGGTGAACCGCTGGGGCGGCGAGACGCTCCGGATCGAGCTGACCGGGGGCGGGTCGCGGGTGCAGGATTTTCTTGTCCACGCCGGCCCGCCGGTTCAGTCCGACCCCGCGCAGCCCCCGGAGTTCACGGCCTCCTACATCCTGCAGCTCCGCCCGAACCCCACCCGGCGGGTCATGTTCAAGATGCCGGGGCTGCCGGGAGCGCCGAACTGATGGCCTGGGCGGTGTACCACGCTGGCCCCGGCGGTCACCCCGAGCCGAGTCTCTCCCTCCCCGACTTCGGGGGCGCGG
>ERZ1292632.306-Hain-H43-01um-R2-306-length-50882-cov-7_pt1 | contig 38614 bp, 43 predicted proteins | sample MGYA00564407_ERZ1292632 | MGnify/ENA primary metagenome ERZ1292632 (study PRJEB36523, sample SAMEA6512637) | groundwater metagenome | collected 2019-01-08 | study: AquaDiva: Metagenomics assemblies of 32 groundwater samples | reverse complement strand
TCAATTTGACGCCTGTCCGAACATAGACGACATACAGTCTGATATTCCCACGGGTATGGTCAAAGACGACAATTTCAATTGTGTTTACCGGTCTGTTGTTCCGTTTTCTGGTACTCCCATACAAATCTGCCAGGATAACACGGCCACCAACTTCGGCCGTCCACTACCTTGTAATTATCCAGATCGCATCATAACTACCGTTGTTCCTCAAACAGAACAGACCTGCCAAAATAGAACGGCCACTAATTTCGGCGGTTCACTACCTTGTAATTATTCAGGTCCCGACATAACTATCTGTCAAGATCCGAATGCCAGCAATCAAGGTTCTCCCTTACCTTGCACAAAAACTTGCTGGAATGGGAACATTGTGGCTATGACGACTGTTTGTCCGGTGGAAACAAAAACCTGCTTGAACGGAAGTGTCATAGCCAAAACAGCCGACTGCCCTACAACAGTCCAACCCACTTGCCAAATTAGTACAGCCGCCAACTTTGGTGACCCACTGCCTTGCCGTTATAGTAACGATGTTTGTCTGGACGTGTCAGGATTGCAGACATCCGTTCCCGCAGATAGAAGGAAAAATACATCTACAGGTAACTGTGACCTCATTGTTGTTCCTCCAGCCACCGGCCCGTCGGCGATTCTCTCGGTCAGTCCTCCATCTGTCGCGGAAGGTGGCAGTGTTTCTTTTAGCGCTTCCGGTGTCAAAGGCAGTTCTATCATTGTCGAACACAGATTGTATGTTTCTACGAATCAAACTGCCGGCTGGCAGGGGGCTGGTCCAGAATCGTCATCGGTTTCCGGGTCTCTGAATACTATCCCGAGGAATCCGAGAGTTTTTAACGGTCCCGGTTCATATAGTGTCATATATGAAGTGAAGGATTTGAATGGAAGAATTGGTTCCGCCAGCAGGTCTGTCAGTGTTACGCCGGCCGTTTGTGTCGGTCCCGGATGTGGTCCTGTTCTTCCTCCGGTAGCCGCACCGGTTGCTCTTCCCGCGAATGCCGATGTTTCCGGCGGAGAACCGATTTCCGGTTGCATGAATACGGAAGCTTATAGTTATAATCGGAACGCGACAAAAAATGACGAAAGCATGTGCAATTACGCCGGATTCACCCTCTCGGTAAATCCTCAGACGGTGAAAGTGAGGTCGGTTGCAGGCTATTCCGGCATGACGGAGCAGAATGTTTACATCTATGTCAACCCGGTTTTCGGGTTTAATGTTCCGGTTTCCATAGGATTCCCGTCTTCCTCTCTCAAACCGCAGTTTTCGCTCAACGGCGGAACGTTTACGGATTCACCGAACGTCGTCGTGGAGCCTCCGTACAATCCTGTTTCCGTGAGAATCCGGTTTAACGCGAAATTAAGTAAAAATAACGCGGAAAACTTCGTCTTATTTGACGGTTCGGCCACCGGAGCGGTTTGCAGAAAATGCACCAGAGAAGCCAGCGCGGTCCTGCAGCTCGATTCACGGCCTCTCTATCCGGGCTTTTCGGAGATATAATCTCGATAAATGAGCTCAAAGATTTCTTATGGTGTCCCGGTTCTACTCGGACTGTTGTTGTGCGCAGGTCTTTTTTTGAGGATATGGAAGCTCGGCGAATCATCGCTCTGGGTTGACGAGGGTTATACTCTCAATGCGGCGCGGGAGACCGTAATCCATGGATATCCTCTCCTGCCATCAGGCAAGGTTTACACCGGGGGGTTTCTCACGACATATTTGTCGGCTTTGACTCTGAAAATTGTCCCGTTTGATCCTTATTTTCCGTGGGCGCCACGCCTGCCGGCTGTACTTTTCGGAACGGCATTGGTTGCTCTGATTTTCTTTTTCGCGAAGTCTCTCTTTAAAGACGATTATTTAGCTTTGGCTGTCGCTTTTGTCACGGCATTTTCACAATGGGAGATAGCCTGGTCGCGACAAGTCCGAGGATATACCGCTCTCTCTTTTTTCTTGATTCTGCTCCTTTTCTCCCTCTGGCGTTTTCTTGAGACTTCAAAAAAGAAATACGCTGTATTGGCGGTTTTTTCTCTAGTGTTTGCGTCTTTGTCCCATAATCTGGGTCTCGTTTTCATTCCGAGCGTTGTAATTTTCCTTCTTTCATACCGCTTTTTTGATTCTCCGTTACCCTTGAAACGGCGGGCAATTTACATATCAGCGATTGCTGTTTCAACTGTAGCTTTTTCCGTTTTTGTCTATTATTATTTTTCTCTGCAGGGAAGTAACTTCATTTCAAATTATCTGGACTTTTTTGCGGACGAGCTTGTCGTCTTTTCACTCGGCGCTCTCGCGGTGTTTGTTCCGGGCATTCTTCAAAAAAAATACTCAAAGCAAATTATTTTTATAAGCCTATTCCTATTCCTGCCTTTTCTTTACATTCTCATATACGCTCCTACGACTCAATTCAGATATATCTTTCCTCTGTTTCCTCTGATGGTAATTCTCGCTTCGTTCTCGCTTTGGCGTCTGGCGTACATTATTTTCAAGGATATTTATCACACAAAGCGAGAAATGGTAGCTTTTACTTTTATCATATTATTTGCTCTGCCAAGCCTCTCTTTTTTACCCAAAAGTTTTTATGGGCTTGAGAATGGATCTCCCCAGCCCGATTTTAAAGATGCTTTTGGATTCATTCAAAAAACCGCCTCCAAAAACGATATTGTCATATCGCCATATGCTCATATGACCAAACTTTTTCTCGGGCAGGGAGGTTATTGGCTAAAGACATCCATCAATGGAATTCCGGACAACCTCAAGAGATCAATAGTAAACGGCGGGGATTATTATGTCGGCGCTCCCGTGATAGAAGATTTGGAGAATCTCAAACGAATTTCAAGCGAAAATCATGGATTTGTGCTCGCGAATTTCACCATGAAAGTCAGATTGCCTGATGTATATGAGTTTCTCAATACCGATTCCAGGTTTCAGATGGCATACAAGTCATTCGCGCCGAATCGGTCCGATTTTATAGAGCTGTATCGCTTTTAATGCCTGGCTCGTTATGCTTTTTAATCTGTTTTTCTCTATGGACGAGGACGAGGTTGTAAAATGCCACGAGCATGGGAAAGAGATTTGATAACACGCCCACGGCATCGGTTCTGCCGAATATGAAATATAGGAGTATGAGCATATTGCCCGTGACGCTCATATACCAAAACAGTTCGGGCATAACGGATTTCTTTGCCGAGTGTGACGCGAATATCTGCACGCACCAACGTCCGGAAAACAAGAGAACGCCGGCAAAGCCGATCAATTTCCAGGGGGTGACGGTTACCCCAGCCATGTAGAATAGTATCTGGTTCATAAATTGAGTTTAAAATTTAAAATCATCTGGCCATTTTATCTGCCGAGACAAGAGCCATTTCATACCTAAAAGATCTTTCGTGCCTCGCCAGCCTCTGCCGATTATAGAGTATTTTGATTTTCCGAAACGCCTCGGTCTGTGATTTACCGGTGTCTCAACGATCGACAAGCCGGCATTTCCGAGCAAATTGGGTATATACCTGTGGAAGCCGTTGAATGGCACTATATATCGCACATGCTCTCTTCGCATGGCTTTCATGGCACAGCCGGTGTCGCTTACATCATCTCCCAAACATATTCTGCGTATGAAATTTGCCAGTTTTGAAGCCATAACTTTTGAAACGTCGTCTCTCCTCTCGTCGCGCCGGCCACATACCACATCGGCATTATCAAGAAGAGAAATGAGTCTCGGTATATCTCGAGGGTCATTTTGGCCGTCCCCGTCCATCATGACGCAGATGGGGCAGGTGGCTTTTGAAAGTCCCGCATACAGGGCGGCGCTCTGCCCGAGCCGTTTTTTGAATGAAATAACATTTACAGAAGTATGTTTTTTCAATGCTGGTTCGGTGCCGTCTGTACTCCCGTCGTCTATGGCTATTATTTCCGCGTGAGGCATCTCGTTCCGTATTTCATTCAGCACAAAATCAATGTTTTTTTCTTCGTTATGAAAGGGAATTATGACGCTTATTTTCATGCTGTTCATATTATATTATCACCAACGGAAGCTTTACGAATTATTGTCGTGTGGTAGAGTCCTCTCTGGTAGTGTTCTCAAGTTAAACTCAACCTCAACCCCTTTTTCTTCATGAAAAAGTTCTTTGTCAGTGTCATGGTGGTTTTCGTGGCGATATTCGCCGCTGTTACGGATTCGTTCGCGGCAAGCAGTCTCCGCGGTGTTGATCAGGCCGCCGTAGAAAGTGTCGGCAAGAGAGATGCGTCTGCGAAAGTTGGATTGGAAAAAAAGAAAATTTCGGCGGAAGAACAAACTAAAATCTGGTTTCAGTTAGCCAAGTCGAGTTTTGAGAAACAAAACAAAGATCGATTGACGGAGCTGGGGGTTACTTATACTTCTCCCGTTGTGAGCAAGGACGGCATATTCTACGGTTGTTTCGTAACTGTGAAAACGAAAGGATATGATACTTCGCTTGTGACGGATTCTCAGCTACGTGGCGTAAACATGGACTGCACATGGCGTTTCAAAATTCCCGGAACGGATGAAGAGAGAAAGACGGCTCTCGATGCTGTTTTCAAATGGGCAGGGGCGAGAGCAAATAGAGGCAAAGTGTTATGGGGTCTGCAGGTTCGCCTGGAAGGCGATAAATTTATCGGGTGGACCATTTTGTATAAGTTTGGTCCACCGGATATGCCCCCGCCGGTATTTGGATACATTCCTGTTGAACCGGTGACTCTGGGTAGGGGGTATAAAGTAAAGAAACCAGTAATTATGCCCCCCGCCAAGTAGCGAAGCAAGCGGTTTTCGTCAATCAGTCGTTTTCAGCCGGATCTTCTATGGAGGTCCGGCTTTTTTCTTCTTCAAAAATAATACAAGCAAAAGCTGAATGTACTTCTCTCGAACAGTCCTCGGGTCGGATTTGTCAAGGACAGACCATTGACAAATCCTCGCCTGCGGAGGTTCTCGATAAGTACATTCAGCTTTTGCTTTTATTGAGTTATAAAACCGAAACCGATTCGTCGCAGTGGAAAAGAGACTTTTTACATTTGCGCGTTGATGTTATTATATGAAGCAATGAAAGTCCTCCTCACAAAAATTATTCTTTCTCTGGTTTTTTCGGTTTTTTTCCTGTTGCCATTCGTTGTTTCGGCTGGCACGGAGCACAACATGTCCGGCTGGGCATGGTCTTCAAACATCGGCTGGATTAGTTTCAATTGTACAGATGACAATAGTTGTGCGATTTCAAATTACGGCGTCAATAAAAATGCCGATGATACAATTACTGGTTATGCCTGGTCGCCAAACATCGGCTGGATACAGTTTGGTGGACTCTCCGGTTTTCCGGGAGGAGGCGGAGGCACTCAAGCTCAAAACGCGAATATAAACGGCAACAATCTCAAGGGTTGGGCCAAGGCCATAGGGGCCGACGGTAATGGCTGGGACGGCTGGATCGCTCTCTCCGGCGCTGGTCCGAATTATGGCGCGTTACTCTCTGGAAATTACTTAGTCGGTTATGCTTGGGGCTCCAGCGTCATAGGTTGGATCAGTTTTGACATAGCTGGAGCGGATGGTGTCATCATCGGTCCTGTTGTGCCGCCTGTAGTGCCGGGCTTCACCCTCGCTGGACCGAGCTCTCTAAAAATCCAATTTTTGGGCCAGAACGGCGCCGATTCCGAATCGGGGACTTATTTCGTTGACAACGGTGGCACTTCTTATAATCTGCCGATCACTGTTTCAATGGACCTGATCACTCCGAGTCTGCCAAGCGGCACAACTATACTGTATTCTCTGGACAGTGGGGCCAATTTTTCCGCTAGTCCGTCCACGGTCATATCAAATTACGCTCAGGGTATCGGTCTCAAAGCGCGGCTGAACAAAAACATAGGCACGGCAATCACGTACACCATGCATTTGAAGGGAATCGGCCAAGATGGAAAAACGGCGATACGGGATATAATCCTCTCGCCCGTATTGTTCAACCCGCAGTTTGAGGAATTGTAATATAATTAGACAACATGGCTTCAAACCATTCCAGAACAATAATCACAAGCTTAATCATAATCCTGATTGCGGTTTCTGCCGTTGTTTTCATTATTGACAGCAAAAATGACAAACGGCGGGAGATGGAAGATACTCTGAATGGCCTCAACGCGCCAAATACCGGAAACAGCATATCGGCATCGGAAGAACAGGCCGCCTTGAAAAATCTATCAGCACCCGGCGGCAAGAGCCTCCTCTCCAAAGAAGACGAAACTCGGGCCCTGAAGTCATTACAAAGGTGATTTTTAATAAAAATTATATGAACAAATATATAAACCGCATTTCAAACAAAGATTTTCACGACCGAACCATTTCTAGACATTCCTTTATCGCAATACTTGTTTTTTTGTTTTTGAGCGGAATAGGCGTAGCAAACGCCCAGACATGGACCCCACCAACAGCGTCTCCTCCGGACGGTAATGTCGCCTCTCCTCTCAACACCGGTTCATCTGCCCAGTCAAAAATCGGCGGCGCCATATTCAACACCGGCGGTGCGACTTATGGTCTGCTCATTCCTTTTGGCAATGTTGGCATCGGCACATTGACTCCTGTCGCTCTCTTCCATGTATCAAATGTTGTACCGACAATAGATCTCTTTAGAATCACTGCCGGTTCAAATGTAGTCGTCGTTAATTCTTCCGGTAAAGTCGGCATCGGTACTACCACACCAGTGGAAAAACTAGAAGTTGCTGGTAATATCAAACTAACCGGCGTCTCACCAACATACAAGATTACCAATGTCGCTGTACCAACCGCCAGTTCAGATGTCGCGACCAAGGGTTATGTGGATGCTCAGGCGGCTGATGGAAGTCCGGGAAGTTGGATGTGTACAATAAGAACAGCATCGGCGGGGTACGGTGAAAGTAATTCAGTATTTTGTGCGGGAAGTGAAAAGGTCATATCAGGTGGTTGCAGTTTCTCGCCGCAGAATTCTGATGCCCGACTAGTGGGTGATCATCCCGCAGAAGGAGGGGGCCAAGGGTGGACTTGTAATAATGATGGTTATACTTGGAGCACAGTATTCGCGAATTGTTGCTTATGAGTGACGCAGGACAATGCTTTGACAAAGTTAATTGTTCTCTGGTATTAGTTACTTTTATTGCTTTTTTCTTTCTGGGATTGTTTTTTATCCAGCCCGTGTTTGTTTCAGCGCCTGTGGCGGATTGCGCCGTTACATCAAAAGTTTTGAGAGTTCACGGTGATTCAATGCGACCACTCTTTGAGCCGGAAACAGAACACACCCTCCTCGAAGGATATTATGATTGTCACCCGGTTCTCCGTGGGGATGTTGTGGTTCATCAATACGCATCCAATTTGATTCCTTTAGTTAAATCAGTGCGCGCCGTTGCGGGAGATACTCTAATGTTGACACCGGCTCAAAGTCGGACCTCTGTCATGTCGGGTAAGTGGAATGTGATTATAAACGACAAGATTCTTGTTAATGATTCCAAAGCGCCTTACGCAATTTCTCTAGCGGGGTATCGCATGTTGTCTCTGTATATCAAAGACTATCGCGGTCTCATTCCTCGAGGGAGTGTTCTGCTTTTAGGTGAGGACCCAAAGGGTTCGATTGATGGAACACGGTTAGGGTTGACATCGGTTTCAGACCTAATAGGTAAGGTGAAAAACTAACTTTAGTATGCAGTTTCTGGAATATATAAAAAACAAAGGAATTTTTATTTGCTATAATTCAAGGCGATTAAACCTCTTTTATGTTCATTGATGAACAACAACTCAAAAATTTCATAAACGATTCAGGTCTCGTTTCGAGGGGCGATGTTGACGCCGCCATTTTGGAGGCTGGAGCAAAAAAAACCAATCTCGGCGAGATTTTAGTAAATCAGGGAAAAATTTCCGAAGACGATTTGCGCAAAATGCAGGCCCATATTCTGGGCATTCCTTTCGTCAATCTCCAGACCGAAAAAATAGATTTCGGTGTCTTGTCTCTCATTCCCGAGCCGATAGCGCGGAACCACAACATCGTGGCCTTCAAAAAAACCGCCGACTCCCTGGAAGTGGCCATGCTGGACACCGACGACCTGTCCGCCATTGATTTCATAAAGAAAAAAGTCAACCTGAAAATCCTGCCGCGGCTCACGGACAGCGATTCCATAAAATCAGTTCTGGTTCAGTATCAGAAGAGTTTGAAAGCCGAATTCGGCGACCTCATAAAACAGGAAACTGATACTCTGAAAGCTCTATCGGAAGAGATTAGCGGCAAAACTTCCAACGATGACCTCAAAAAAATAGCCGAAGACCTGCCCGTCATCCGCATTGTTGATACCCTGCTGAAGCACGCTATCATCCAGGGAGCTTCCGATATCCATATAGAACCTCTGGAAAAAGAATTGCTCGTTCGCTACCGCATAGACGGCCTGCTCCATGATGCCATGGTCCTGCCCAAAGAAGCCGAGATGTCCATAACCGCCCGCATAAAAGTCTTGTCCAACCTGAAACTGGACGAAAAGAGACTGCCCCAGGACGGCCGGTTCAAAGTGGAGATGAACAACGAAAAAGTTTCCCTGCGCGTCTCCGTCATGCCCACTTTTTACGGCGAGAAAACCGTCATGAGATTACTGCGGGAGAACGTTTCCGGCTTTACTCTGGAATACCTCGGCTTTCATGGCGAGGCTCTGGAGAAAATCCATGAAGCGACCAAACTCGCCACGGGCATGATTCTGGCCACCGGTCCGACTGGTTCGGGAAAATCCACCACTCTCTATACTATTTTGGACATTTTGAATCAGCCCGATGTCAATATTTCCACAGTTGAAGATCCGGTGGAATATCAAATGCCCCGCGTCAATCAGACCCAAGTGCGTCCCGATATAGGATTTACGTTTGCCACGGGTCTCCGTAGTCTCGTCCGTCAGGATCCAGATATAATTATGGTCGGCGAAATCAGAGACAATGAAACCGCGTCTCTGGCTGTAAACGCCGCTCTCACTGGGCATCTCGTTCTCTCAACTCTCCATACAAACAGCGCGGCTGGAGCCATTCCTCGACTCATAGACATGAAGATTGAGCCGTTCCTGCTGGCTTCCACTATATCTGTCGTCATAGGTCAACGTCTAGTTCGGAGATTGGCCGATGCAAAAAACAGAAAAGCTCTCACCAGAGCGGAACTGGGAGCTCTCGGCAAAGTAGTTGATTTGGAACGCATGCTCTCACTTTTACGCAATGAAAAAGTAATCGGTCCTGCTCACGGATGGGATAAGGTCCAGTTTGGGGCGCCGAAGGCGGGGGAAGGAGACGATGGGTACAAGGGTCGCATAGGCATGCATGAAGTTTTCAAAATGTCTTCGGCTATAAAAGAATTGGCCATAAAAAACGCTACATCCGAAGCCATAGAAATTCAAGCCAAAAAAGAGGGCATGATGACCATGCTGGAAGACGGCATATTCAAAGCGGCGCAGGGACTCACTACCATAGAGGAAGTGCTGCGGGTGGTTTCGGAATAAAAAATGGCAAGAAGTGAAAAGAAGTACAAAATAAAAAAGAGGAATATGCCGTTCTCGAACAGTCCTCGGGTCGGATTTGTCAAGGACAGACCATTGACAAATCCTCGCCTGCGGAGGTTCTCGCCCGGCACATTCCTCTTTTTTATTTTGTATTTTCTTTCGCTTTTTTGCCCAATTTTTGCCCAAGTAGAGCCGTATTTCAGTATTGCTATTGACAGATATAGTTGAATGGGTGTAACAATATATGGTAGTACATTGAAATTCCTGCGATTCACCACACAACATAAACAAAAAAAAGAAAGGCGATAACGATGAAAACATCAATTACGTCAGACATGCCGGAGGCAATTACCTCCGATGAGATTAAACAAACCGCTCGATTTGTTTCGGATGCGGCAGGCAAGGCAACAGAAACGGCGATTGAGAAACTTCACAAAGCTGGAAAGATAAATAAGAAAAGTCTCCAGCAAGTAATCACCCAAGTAATCACCAAAGGCAATGCTTTCACGGCGGCCATGGATGAGTTCATCCAGGAGAAAATCGTAGAGCTCGGAGCGGCCCTCAAACAAATCCCCATCTGGCTCCGCGCCAAAGTCGGTGGCGTTAGTCGAGAAAAACTGATGACTGACATCGATAACGTCCCAGTCGGCGACACGGGACTGACGTTCCAGATCAGCGACTATGCCAAGGATATGACGTCAAAGCCTGAGTGCGTCATTTCGGCGACCGTGGAAGAAGCCAATTTCGCCATCGCCACACCAGAAAATGTCGGATTCAAGGTAAACCCAAGGACAGAAGAGTTCTTTGATGAGAAAAATCTCACGAAATACGGTCTAGAACTCTGCAAGTCAGACGACCCCCATTCACTTCGTAAGATTTACACAAATCAGCCGTATGATGAGTGGCTCCCAGTTGCCATGAAACCAATTCGCGGTTCAGGCGGCTATTGGCGCGTGTTCTACCTCGGGCGTGACGATTCGTTGCTCTGGCTCGACGGTGATTACGGCGCTCACCCGCAGGATCGTTGGGATCTCGGTCGCCGTGTGGTGTTCCGTGTTCGCTAGTCCTAAGACCTTGGAACTTAGTTCTTCACGACCTCGACGAAAGTCGAGGTCGTTTCATATCCGTGATAATATTCTTTATTTATAAAAACTCTCGCTTCAGGTACTGATTTCCTAGGCTGGGTACATTTCCCGGATCACAAGGTGCTTCGGACAGCGACAAAAAAAAGAATGATCAAAAATGCTGGAAAATCCAAAGTAGGAAACAATTGCTTCGTACGTGGGACTTTTGAAGCACGGAAATGGGGAAAAATTAAAAGCGATAATTTTGGAAAAGTGGTAAAATTATACCAATGCTTTTCGCCTACAAAGCGGTAAAAAAAGACGGCACGCATTATGAAGGCACCATGGAAGCCGCGGACAAGTTCGCCGTGTACAGAGAGACGCATACCAGGGGCGATGTGGTTCTGGAAGTAAAAGAAAAGGGGACCAAAGGCGCTCTAAAAAATACTCTGAAAAGCCTGCTCTCCGTTTCTTTCGGCGGGGCCAAGATGGTCGACCGTATCATGTTTGCCAAAAATTTATCCGCCATGCTCCATGCCGGACTGCCTCTGTCGCGGGCTCTGTCCGTTCTGGAACGACAGATGGCCGGCGGAACCTGGACTCCCATCCTCAAAAAAATAAGCGACAATCTGTCCAGAGGCGAGAGCCTGTCCGCGTCCCTGTCGTCTTTTCCCAAAACTTTTTCCCCGCTTTTTGTGTCCATGGTCGGGGCGGGCGAGGAATCGGGAAGCCTGACGGAATCGCTGGCCGTCGTCGGGGAAGAACTGGAAAAATCATACGAATTTCGCAAGAAAGTGCGCGGCGCCATGATGTATCCGGCCATCATCCTCTGCGTTATGATAGCCATAGCCATTCTCATGCTGGTCTATGTCATTCCTCGGCTGACTCTCACATTCAAGGAATTCAATACCGAATTGCCTCTCTCCACTCGCGCTATCATAGAAACGAGCGATTTTTTCGCCCGATATTATGGATTTATAATTTTCGGAATACTGGCAATCGTTGCCGCCATATACGCTTTTTCCAAAACAATTATGGGTAAACATATTTTGGGTAGAATTGCCCTCGGATTTCCAATCATTGGTACCATCGTAGAGGAAATAAATTCAGCCCGCACAGCCCGTACGTTGGCATCTCTATTGTCAGCTGGTGTCCCTGTGGTGACTGCTGTCAAAATCACGGCGGGTGTCGTTCAAAACATCCATTACCGAGATATGCTTTCAAAAACAGCCGATGAAATTCAGAGAGGCGCTTCTCTGGAATCGCTGTTTGCGCCGCGGACGGAACTCTATCCGCCGTTTGTCGGAGAAATGATAGGGGTGGGAGAAGAAACGGGCACGCTGTCAAAGACTCTATTGGAAGTGGCTCTCTTTTATGAAAACGAAGTTGGGCAAAAAACCAAGGACATGTCCACGGTCATAGAGCCTCTCCTCATGGTCCTGATAGGCATAGGGGTCGGTTTTTTCGCCCTGGCCATGATATCGCCGATTTATTCTCTCACTAATACCATATGATAAAAGCGGAGCAAGAACAGAAAAGAGATGTCCGCGTGGAGACGCTTGAGGCGCGACGGCGCCGAAACCGAGGACATTTTCTAGCAAGAAAATGTCCGTGCTCCACAAGGATATCTCTTTTCTGTTCTTGCTCTGCTTTTACACTAATGGAAGTTTTAGTTGTTTTGGCCATAACGACAATTATCGCTACGATATCCGTTGCTTCTTTTGCTGAGTTTTCAAAGAGAGAAGCCCTCGACGCTTCTGCCACAGCCATAGTGGCAGGATTGCGCGATGCCAGGGCCGAAACTCTGGCTTCTGTCGGTGGATTGCAATACGGTATAGCTGTTTCCCCCGACAAGTTTATTTTCTTTCAAGGCACAACTTATGATTCTCTGGCGACCACGAATAAAATATTCAATTTTAGTCCGTATGTTCGCGCTTCATCGAGCATATCTACGGTTGTCTTTCAGAGACTCACCGGTAATTCTACCGCATCTGGTACAATTGATGTATATCTGATTTCTGATCCGACTGTAAAACGCACGATAAGTATCGGCGGGACCGGTTTTGTCAACATTCAAAAATAAAAATGATAAAACACAGAGAATCCGGGTCGACTCTCATTGAAGTCGTCGTCGTAGCGGCCATCTTATCTCTCGTTTCTCTGTCTTTTCTCGGTACATTCGCGGCTTTGTCTAGTTTCCATGAAAAAAACCAGCGCGCTATAAAAGGATTGCTCTTGGCCGAAGAAGGCCTGGAAGCTGTACGGCTCATTAAAAGTGGTAATTGGAATGATCTGGCGATTATTCCTCCCGGAAGTACCCGCTATCTGATTCTCTCTCCTCTGTCATGGAGTATCACAATCTCGCCTGAAATAATTGACGGAATATTTTATAGATCAATACGAGTGTTTAAAGTAATGCGCGACATTAACGACGATATTGTCTCGTCGGGAGGGACGATAGATTTGGATACTCTCCGTTTTGAATCGTCCGTGAGCTGGAGCGTGCGCAACGCTACTGCAACCGTTTCCTATGAGGCCTATATGACCGATATTTAAAAAATTCAATATGTCATTTTTCAAAAAAAGAAATTTAAAAATAAGCGGGAATGACACAGGCGGCGGATATACGCTGGTTGAAATGGTCATTTCAATAGGTCTGGTTGCGCTACTTCTCATTGTAATCGTTGAGACGGCCATCACAATTGCCCGTTCCCATGAACGCGCCGGAAATTATCTGGAAATAAATTCCGCCGCCGTGGGGGCGTTTTCCAGATTTTCTAGAGATATCCGCCGGGCGACTTCCATTGATGTCGTAAACAGCATTCTCGGAGCAAGCGACGGAAAAATCGTTCTCAAGATGAAAAAAGACGATGGCACGGACGATACTACTGTTTTTTATTTGGCGGAAAACAGGGTAAAAGAAATTTATAACGGCGCGGACCGAGGCGACATCACGCCGACCGCTGTAGATATTTCCAATCTGACTTTTCGTCTATTTACTTCTGCTTCGACTACGGCTGTGCGCGTGGAAATGACAGCCTCCCCTCTCGCCAGTTCCACAGTTTCGGCAATCAATTTCTACGGCACATATGTTTTGAGAGGATCGTATGTCAAATGATACGTGTGAAGATAATGTGATAAAAAGATTCCATGAAAAACGATTATAATCAAAAATACAATAGAGGATACGCTCTGGTCACGGCACTGATATTTTTTCTGGTAGCCACGGGAGCGGTCATAGCCGCCATATCGGATGCGGTTTTCCGTGAAGTGCGCGCGGTGCGCAACGAATCTCTGTCCAAGCAAAGTTACTTTACGTCCGAATCCGCTCTGGAGGACGCGGCTTACCGCATAAAAACCGGCAAAATTATAGGCGGTTCGGAATCTCTGGCTCTGGCCACTTCCACGGCTCTCGCTATTATAGTATCCGGAGAGAACGGTTCCTGGGAAGTGACATCGGCCGGCGATGCAGGCAATGCCCGACGCTCGACAAAGCTCGTTTTGAACAAAGGCACCGGTATCTCTTTTGCCTATGCCATAGAAGCCGGTCTTGGTGGTGTGGATTTAGCCGGCGGGTCAAGCATTATCGGTGATGTGTATACTACCGGGTCCATACGCGGTTGCGGTTCCTGCGCTATTTCAGGAGAGGCCGTATCCGCGGGCAAATCAACCAGCGTGATTGACCAGGATAATAGCTCTCCCGTCACGCCGACTCAGTCTGTTATTTTTGGAAATAGTTCAGGTACGCAAGATTTGGCTCAGAGTTTCACAATACCCGGCGCTTTGTCCCTCAAAAAAATACAATTATATATAAAGAAAGTCGGCAATCCGGCCAATGCCACCGTGAAAATTACTGACGATGATTATGGCAGTCCTTCTGACAGCATACTGGCGAGCGGCACGCTGTCGTCTTCCTTGGTTTCTGTCTCATATGATTGGGTGGATATAACCCTCACGGCCAATCCCACGCTGTCTGCCGGCGTGGCATATTGGATTGTCATAGACGGGAGCGGCAATTCATCAAATTATTACATTATGGCCGCCAACACGGTTTATACCGGCGGTCAGGCAAAAATCGGTAAATACAACAATAATTGGAACAACACGACACCAGACGGGCTGGATGCGTATTTCAAAATATATACAGGCACGAACGGAGAAGGCATCATCGGCGAGAGCCAATCCAACAAAATTCCGGTTGGTCAAAGCTATTCTCATTCTGCCAGTTACGTCTCCTCGTCGGGCGCTCTCTATTGCCAGGTCGGGGTGGATAATAATAAGCCTTGTGATACTTCCCGGGCTGACCCGGCAGTGAAAGAATATCCTGTGCCCGATGCGAGAATAAATGAATGGAAAGATGAAGCGTCAACAAGCGTTTATAATGGCAATTATTCAGTTGGTTCTGTCGGGGCAACTCTCGGACCAAAGAAAATTGTCGGCAACCTGTCTGTCGGCGGCGGTGGGACCCTGCGTGTGTCGGGCACCCTCTGGGTTACAGGGACGGTGTCAATTACCGGAGGTTCCTATGTGAGGCCGGACGATAATACAAAGAGTTTTGTCATAATTTCGGACGGAAGCATAACCCTGTCCGGCGGTTCCCAGGTTCTCGGCAATGTAGACAGCCACATCATGCTCGTTTCCCTCAGTCCTCTGGATCCGGCCATATCCATCGGCGGCGGGGCGAGTGATACCGTGGTGTTTGCACCGAACGGCGGGCTCTATATTTCCGGCGGCTCCAATGTCAAAGCCGGGTTGGCCAGGCATATTTTCCTAGAAGGCGGCGCGAATATCACATATGACCCGAATTTGTCCAGCCTCAATTTTTCTTCGGGATTGCCGGACAGCGAGTTTCAAATTAAATCGTGGAAGGAGGTGGAATAATCGCTCCGATAAATATATTCACATGTTATAATCTCGATATGAAACGAGTGAGAAAAAAATTCACGATTGTGGGAAACTGGAAGATGAATCCAGATACTCTGGAAGAGGCTAAAAAACTATTTTCGGCTGTTTCGCGCAAGACGGCAAATAATCCCAAGGTGGCTGTGGTCGTGGCGCCGCCGGCGCCGTTTATGCTTGCCCTGTCCGGCAAGAAAACGGGCAGAAAAACAGACAGGAAAATCCGCCCTGCCGCCCAGGACGTCTCGGGAGAAACGCGCGGCGCGCATACGGGTTCCGCGAGCGCTCGGCAATTGCGTAGCGCGGGGGCGGAATACGCCATCGTAGGCCACAGCGAGCGCCGCGCGGCCGGAGATAACGACCAGATAATAGCCAAAAAAATCACGCAGGCTCTGGACGCCGGACTGCGTGTCATTCTCTGTGTCGGAGAAAAGGAGAGGGACAACCATGCCCGCTACCTGCGCGAAGTCCGCGAGCAGATAACCGGCGCCCTCTCCAGCCAGACTAAAAATAAAATTCAGTGGGTAACCGTCGCCTATGAGCCTGTATGGGAAGTGGGCAGAAACTTTGACGTCGTCCTCGCTCCTGCTCTCATCCACGAGATGGCGATTTACATAAAAAAATCCGTTGCGGAAATTTTTGGGAAAAAACAGGCGCTCAGACTGCCTGTGCTGTACGGCGGTTCCCTCAATTCCGAAAACGCTGAAAACATCTTAAAAGACGCCTCGATTGACGGATTACTAGTAGGCAGGCAATCTCTCGACCCGGACACTTTTGGTAAAATCATAGAATATGCAAACGAACTCTCCTGAATTAAAAACTCGCTTCAAGAAAATCACCGAAGAGAAAAATTTGCGCGGCAAAAGAGTGCTCCTGCGGCTGGACCTGAACGTGCCCGTCATAGGCGATGACATCCGGGACGATTTCAAAATAAGAAAATCCTTGCCAACTTTGGAATTTTTCCGTAGTGCGGGAGCAAAAACGATCATCGTGAGTCACCTGGAAAACGACCTCACCGATTCTCTCTCCCGCGTGGCTTCATACATTTCCAAATTGATTCCTCTAAAAGCATTCGTGGCGAAATTGGACGAGGCCCACGCCGTGGTGGAAACTATGGCGGAAGGCGACATCATCATTCTGGAAAACCTGCGTCAAAATCCGGGTGAAAAAGAAAACAATCCCGTTTTCGCCGGCCGACTGGCAAATCTGGCGGATATATATGTGAACGACGCCTTTGCCGCATCTCACCGCGACCATGCCTCTATTGTTTCTCTGCCAAAACTTCTGCCGAGCTATGCCGGACCTCTCCTCTCGGAAGAAATAGCCGCTCTCTCAAAAGCCTTTAATCCTCCGCGACCATTCCTCTTTATCATCGGCGGAGCCAAATTTGACACCAAACTGCCGCTCATAGAGAAATTTCTAGACATCGCCGACTACGTTTTCGTCGGCGGCGCCCTGGCGAACGACCTTTTCAGGGAAAAAGGTTATGAAATAGGCCGGTCGGTTATTGCCCAGTCCAGAATAAATCTGAAACATGTTGAGATGAATCCAAAACTCATCATCCCGGCTGATGTCATCACCGTGAGCACTTTGTCAAAAGGCACAAAGAGCCCCGATTTGATAGGTCCTGATGAAAAAATCGTGGATGCCGGTCCGAGAACGATTGACCAAATAGCCGACCTCCTGAATGACGTGAAATTTGTTCTCTGGAACGGACCGCTCGGCGATTATGAAAACGGTTTTTCCGAGGGCACAGAGAATCTGGCTAGAGCTCTGGTTGAATCACGGGTAGAAACAATCATCGGTGGCGGGGATACTATCGCCTGCGTGAGAAAACTCGGTCTCTTGGACAAATTCAGCTTTGTCTCCACAGGCGGCGGCGCCATGGTTGAATTTTTGGCTCATGGGACATTGCTCGGCATTGACGCCTTGACAAACAAGCTCAGAGATTCTTCCTGATTTTCTCCGCGTTTCCGGCGAAATCCTCTCTGGCTCCGGCCACGTTTGAATCGGGGTATACCCAGATGTGAGCGTGAGGCACTTCTTCGCCTATAATTTTTGATAGGACAAAATCGGTATTAAAAGCTTTCTTTTGTGCCAAGGCGATTTTTTGGGCGACTTCAAAATATTTTCCTATATTTAAGCTCGTCTGTCTGCCGGCTGGCAGGTCCCAGACCCATCTGTAATGCTTTTTCGGGATGATTAAAGTATGCCCAGAGGATTCCGGATCTATGGAGAGAAACGCTAAAAAATTTTGGTCTTCATATACTCTATGCGACGGAATTTCTCCACGAATTATTTTGCAAAAAACGCAATCCATATTCATATGATAAAAATACCACACCTCGGGGAGATGTGGTAGAAGGCTTCTATTGTGGCATCATTCCGGAATGCCGAGAAAATCAAGACATGTTGCCATGAGTATTTCAGGGTCACAGATAGTCTCCAGTTTCGTCTCGGTCAGTTTGTTGAAATCGGTGCACGAATGGATACGATGACCAAACACTGGATTATGAAAGACCTCAGAGACCTCGATTTTGAATTCTACAAATCTGACTGGACTTTCGATTTTTCCAAAATATCGTTTTCCAAAATATCGTGTGAGAGTAATCCCGCTGCTCTGGTCTCGTTGGCAGAAGAGCGGAAAGCCCAGAATATTGTCATCTGACAAGCCGTCATTGTAATAAAATCCCAGACTATTATCCATCGTTCTCGCGTTGATGAAGACGTAAAAATCCTTATTCTGGTTGAGGACTTTTCTTAACGTCCCCGTGGCTCTGTCGAGAATTTGAGCAATCAATTTTTCATGGGATTGCCGATGTATCTCGGCGATTTTTGCCATCAGTTTTTCGTTTTCTTCGGCGGCTTTCTTTCTCATCCTGGCGCCTTCGATGGCTTGTTCAAATAGAGTTGGCGTTCGGGAAGTCGTTTTCATGATAGAGTATTTGATATATGCTGTGATTCGTGCGAGCAAAAAAGTTTTTTTACTTGATACACACGAGAGTCTGACTGCTTTTTACTCTTTTTGTTTCGGAAAGTCAATCTTTTGCGCGTGATAGAATACCTCTGTGAAATATAGCCTCCGAGAAAGTATTGCGGAAAAACCTGCTGAATTCGCGGTTTTTTCCGATGCACTTTCAAATCTCCTCGTAAACCGCGGCTTGAAAACCCTCGCCGCCGCCCTAGCTTTTATTTCCCCGGATTACGGACTTCACAGTCATGACCCGTTTCTCATGCGCGATATGGATAAAGCGGTCGAGAGAGTGTACAGAGCGATAAAGAACAAAGAAAAAATAATTATATACAGCGATTATGACGCTGATGGGATTCCGGGGGCGGTTATTTTGCATGATGCTTTCAAAAAAATAGGCATCGTCAATTTTGAAAATTATATTCCCCACAGGCACGACGAAGGATTCGGTTTGAATCACGGCGCCTTTGACGGATTTAAAGAAAAAGGCGCAAAACTGCTCATAACCATAGATTGCGGCATAGGCAATATTGATGAAGTAACTTATGCAAATTCGCTCGGTATTGATGTCATCATTACAGATCATCATGAATTGTCGGAAAAAATTCCACCTGCATTCGCTATCCTCAATCCGAAATTGAAAGACTGTAAATATCCGGAGAAAATGCTCTGCGGTTCGGGTGTTATATTCAAATTTATTCAGGCCTTTCTCAAAAAATACGGCACCGAGTTTGGCGTACCGATTGGATGGGAAAAATGGCTCTTGGATTTGGTCGGCATTGCCACGCTATCTGACATGGTACCTCTCACCGGAGAAAATCGAGTTTTTGCCTATTACGGACTGAAAGTTTTAAAAAAAACGTCTCGCCCAGGTCTATCACAATTATTTCAAAAACTGCGCGTCAAACGCGAACATTTGAACGAGGATGATATCGGTTTTACAATCACGCCGCGCATAAACGCCGCGTCGCGTATGGGTTCTCCGGATATCGCTTTCAATCTCCTCTCTACCGACAATGTTTCTCTGGCGGGTGCGTATGCCGATGCTCTGGAGCGCGTCAATAACGAGCGCAAAGGAACTGTCGCTTCGCTCGTGAAAGAGGTCAAAAAAATACTTTCCGAAAGGGATATTGAAAGCAAAAAAATCATCGTTTTGGGAAATCCAGTATGGCGGCCGTCGCTTTTGGGTCTGGTGGCCAACAATCTGGCGGAGCAATATGGCAAACCGACGTTTCTCTGGGGCAGGGATGGCGGAGGAATTATAAAAGGTTCATGTCGCTCTGGTCGCGGAGAAAATGGAAACACCATGACAAATGTTTTGTCCATAATGCAGAAAATCCCAGCGGCATTTGTCGCTTTCGGCGGGCACGGAGCTTCGGGCGGGTTTGAAGTGTCAAACGACAGCGTGCACGCCCTGGCTCCTTCACTGGAAGACGCCGCGGAGAAGCTCAGCGCTGAAATCGGCGATCTAAAAATAGCGGAGAATCGCACTGACGCGCAGATATCGCTAGAAGATGTTTCATGGAATCTCTATGCAGACATAGAAAAACTTTCGCCTTTCGGCGTCGGCAATCCAAAGCCTCTCTTTCTCATAAAGGGCGCGCGCATAGATGCGGTAAAAAGTTTCGGCAAAGAAAACAATCACACAGAAATCATTTTCCGAGACTCGGCCGGCAGAAAAATATCAGCCATTCAATTCTTTCTGCCGAAAAAATCTCTGCCTGCGCACGCCGTGCCGCAATCGACGATAGATTTTGTCGCTTATATTGAAAAGTCAGCTTTCAAAAATTATCCAGAACTGCGACTGCGGATTGTTGATATACTTTGATTTATGCTGATACGAATTTTCACGGACGGAGCTTCGCGCGGAAACCCGGGACCTGGGGGATGGGGAGCGATTATTTCCACAGAGAAAAAAGTCATAGAACTCGGTGGCAGAAAAGACCGTGCGACGAACAACAGAATGGAACTGTCAGCGGCCATAAACGCCCTAGAACATGTCCGCGAGGAAAATTTCGCCAATCTCGGCGATTTGGCCGCCGACGATAAAAAAGTCCAGCTTTTTTCGGATTCAAAATATGTCATTATGGGAATTACGGAGTGGATTTTTGGCTGGCAGAGAAAAGGTTGGAAAACAGCCGACAGAAAAACAGTTTTAAACAGAGATTTGTGGGAGAGACTGGCGAATGCGGCAAAAGGTCTGAAGATAGAATGGAAATACGTAGCGGGACATACAGGACACAGCGGAAACGAAAGGTGTGATGAAATCGCCACGCTCTATGCGGACGGAGAAAATGTACATTTATATTCTGGAGCCAGAGAAAAATACCCCATAAAACTGTTCTAGCGGGTCATGCCAGAAGAAGAGAGTTGGTGACAAAAAAATAAAAAAGTGGAATGTGCCGGGCGAGAACAGTCCTCGGGTCGGATTTGTCAAGGACAGACCGTTGACAAATCCTTAAAAGATCTGCGATATCACGTCATTTTCTTTATTTTTTCTTTAGATTTTCTTTATCTCCGTTGTGTAAGGTTGGGGGATGAACAGCAAAACATTCTATGGCCTGTTTCTTTCCTTTTTTGCGGGAGTTTTTACCGCCTCTTTTGCGCATATCGGCGCTATTTTCGCTCTCGTCGGTCTTTTAATCGGTGCCTGCCTCCTCATCAGAGGGTTTAGATTTATTTTTTATTTCGCCTGTCTCATTTTCTTTTTTCTCGGGGCGTATAGACTGGAAATTTCAAAAAATTATATTCATCCACTGGATGATTACATCGGAAAAATCGTGTCTGTGAGAGGTTTTGTGAGCGCGGAGCCGGAAATGAAAGAAATAGCGCGCAGATTCCGTTTTGAACCGGACGGTTCCAAAGACCAGATAATCATTTCCGCCGCTCTATATCCGGAATATGAATATGGCGAAGCTCTGGAAATCAGAGGTATCCTGAAATTTCCTGAAAACTTTGAAAGTTATCCAGGCGGTCCAGAATTTGATTACATCTCATATCTCTCAAAAAATGATGTGCGTTATGTCATAAATCGTCCATCCATAACAAAACTCGGAGAAAATCGTGGAAACCTCGTAATTTCATTTCTCATAAAAATAAAGAAAGCATTTATAGAAAACATAGAACGTTTCCAGCCGGAACCTCATTCGTCCCTGGTTGCCGGCATTCTCCTCGGAGAAAAGAGTTCATTGTCAAAAGATTTGCAAGATAATTTTAGACGTTCCGGCCTGACTCATATTCTGGTCTTGTCGGGTTTTAATGTTTCCATCGTAGCTGTGAGCCTCATGAATATATTTTCATTTCTGCCGCGCGCTATGGGCCAATCCCTCGGCGCTTTTTCCATAATTTTGTTTGCCTTGATGACGGGCGCGTCCGCTACAACCATACGCGCCAGCATCATGGCTCTGATTGTCATCATGTCCTCGCGGGCGGGGAGAAGTTACGACGTATCACGGGCTCTCATTATTGCCGGCCTACTCATGCTGGTCCAAAATCCGCGCATTTTGGTTTTTGACATAGGCTTCCAGTTGAGTTTTCTATCCACTTTGGCCTTGGTATATGTGTCGCCGATTTTTACAGAAAAATTATTATTTATCACAGAAAAATTTCAAATACGGCAGATATTCTCGACGACCATATCAACTCAGATATTTATTCTGCCTTTTTTGCTATACAAAATGGGCGAAACATCTGTCATATCACTCATCACAAACCTGCTCGTCTTGCCTGTCATTCCGTGGTCCATGTTTGGCGGCTTTATGACAGGTTTTTTCGGTTTTTTCGGTAGTTACATTGCTTTACCCTTTGCTTGGGTGACGAATGTTTTACTGTCCTGGATGATATTTGTCGTTTCTTTTTTTGGAAAATTACCTTTTGCTTCCATAAAAATGATTATCACTCTTCCCATGCTTTTTTTGGCATACATTTTTTTGACATTTTGGATCGTGCGGTTTCACAAGAAAAAGAGATTGGCAGAAAGCAAGGTTTAGAGGGGTTTTATTTCGCTTTTTTGAAATTGTCTTCTACCGTCTGCCAGTTGAGATTGGCGAAAAAGTCTTCAATGTAATTTTTCTTGCCAGATGGCTGATAATCCGCAACAAAAGAATGTTCCCACATATCCAGAACGAGAATGGGCGAAACGTCCGGGAGATGTCCTAAATGTTGTTCATCAACCCAATATTGGATTAATGTGTCTGTTCGTTTGTCATACCCGAGCATCGCCCAACCAATACCGCGCGTAGTGGCCAGATTTTTGAAAATTTCCAGAAAAGAACCAAAAGACCCGGTCCACTCAACGATTTTTTCGTACAGAGGAGAATCTGGGGAGAGAAGTTTCGGCCCGCCTAGAAAATGTGAGAAATAATATTCGTGATTGCGCATCCCTCCGAACTCAAATCCCTGCCTGCGACACGCTTCCCTGCGCGCGTATTCCGGGGTGTCCTGATTTTCCAAGATTTCCTGAATGATATTCAGATTTTTTACATATCCGGCATAGAGCTTCAAATGTTCCTCCATAGTTTTTGCCGAGATGCCTTTCAGAGCCGGAATATTGAACTTTTTTTCTTCAAATTTTTTCATAGGGATTTTAATTATAGTTTTAATTATTTATATCTGTCGTTTATTATACTCCTTTTTCTTTATATTTTCTTTATATTTTCTTTATCTCCGTCTGATAGTCTCCGGGCATGAAATTCAGAAGAATAATATGCGCCGTTTTTTTCACACTCGCCACAATGAGTATTTTTGTTTTTACTCTGGAGCAAAATCACGGCCTACTTCAAATTTATTTTCTCGATATAGGTCAAGGGGACGCCACATATATTCGTACTCCAGGTGGACATGACATGCTCATAGATGGCGGGCCATCCAGAATTATTTTGCAAAAACTGGCGGAAGTCATGCCATTCTACGACCGGTCTATTGATGTCGTCATAGAAACGCATCCAGACGCTGATCATATAGGCGGACTGCCGTCTGTGTTAGAACGTTATAATGTCGGTTTGTTTCTGGAGCCGGGTATAGAGTCAAAAAACGCCATAGACGATGAGATTCGGAGAATTCGCGCGGAAAAAAACATTCCGCGCGAACTGGCGCGGCGGGGGATGATTATAAACTTCGGCGAAGGCGCGCATTTTGATGTTTTGTATCCGGACAGAGATGTTTACGGCCTGAAAGACACGAATGAAGCTTCCATCGTCGGACAGATGAAATACGGCCGAACGACGGTCATGCTCGCGGGCGACTCCCCGAAGAAAATAGAAAATCGTCTGATTGTGATGGACGGGGAGCGTCTCAAGAGCGATATTTTGAAAGCCGGACATCACGGCTCCCATACTTCCAGCGGTGAAAATTATGTGAAAACAGTCGCGCCGCGATATGCGGTTGTTTCCGCGGGCAGGAAAAATCGCTACGGGCATCCGCATGCCGATGTTTTGGAAATTTTTGAGAAACTTGGTGTAAAAATAGCGCGAACGGATAGAGAAGGCACGGTTGAATTTGTTTCAGACGGCAGATCAATTACAGAAAAATAAAAATCATGGACAAATGAAAAGGGAGCGAAATCGCCCCCTTGTTCCGTCACATACTACCCCGCGCCTAGAATTCATCCTCATGAAAGATCCCGTTTTGTTCCTTCGGCGCCGTTTTCGCTATAACGAGGCTGAGGAGGAACACGAAGATCAAATAAACTAAAAAAATGATCAACGTCTTCATTTTTCCTTTCCGGCAAATGATAAATCATTTGCCACTTCTCTAAAAAGAGCTAGCAGTTCTCCAGGAAGGTTGGGAGTTCATGACCCATATTCTACTTTTTTGATTTTTTGTCAACAAAAAACCGCTCGAGCGGTTTTTTAAATGAGGCCGGCTTTTTTTAAAGTGACGTAAGCGCCGTTTTTATTTATGGTTTTGATTCCGCGAGTGGAGAGAATGAGACGGATGGATTTTTTCAACTCAGGTATGTAGATTTTTTTATTCTGAAAATTGACGTGTTTGCGCACTTTGCCCGTAGGGTTGAATTGGGTAGCGCGAGTGCGGTTGGAATATCCGCCGCCCACTATAGAGGTGCTCTTTGTGATTGGACAGATTCTAGCCATTGGATTGAATTAAAAACCTCTCGGGAAGTACGGGCATGTTATCATATATGGGTGATTTGGCAAGTTTGAGTCAGCGATTTCTTTTATTATTATATGGATTTTCAATTTATATTTTCTCTCGTCGTTCTCCTGTTTTCTGTCGTCATACATGAAATATCTCACGGCTATGCGGCTCTGGCTCTGGGCGATCACACCGCCGAATATGAGGGGAGGCTCACTTTAAACCCGGTCAAGCATATTGACATGGTCGGCACCATTATATTGCCCGTCATATCATTGATGCTTCCCGGCAGTTTTCTCTTCGGCTGGGCGAAACCGGTGCCTTACAATCCATATAATCTGCGCAATCAGAGGTGGGGTGAAGCGATTGTGGCGGCCGCCGGGCCCCTCTCCAACATTCTCCTGGCTCTCATATTCGGATTTTTTGTAAGATTTTATATTGTTCCTGCCGGTTTGCTCGGTAGCGCGGTGAGCGTCATATGCCAAATCATCGTGATAGTGAATATCGTCCTCGCCATATTCAATCTCATTCCTATTCCGCCTCTGGACGGGTCAAAAATTATCACCAGCATTTTGCCGCGGGGATTTATGCGCGTCCGTGAATCAATAGAGCGGTTCGGTTTTTTCGGTGTCATTATATTTCTCCTCTTTATCTGGCAATTTTTCGCGCCGCTCATTCCGTGGCTGTTTAAATTGATTACCGGAATCAATTTTTGAAAATTGGTGGACCTAGCGAGAATCGAACTCGCGCCTCTACAATGCGAATGTAGCGTCGTGCCACTAGACTATAGGCCCGTTTTTTCCGTTGCCGGCACTGTTTTTCGCGGCTGACTGCTTCTGTATATTCTGAACTTGCCGGTATCGGCTAATATATCAGTCTCTTCAAAAAATTTCTCCAGCACTTTGCCGTACGGCAAGAAAGAGTTAGCCACGACATACGCTTCGCCATTTCCTTCCAAATGTTGTTTCGCGCCTCGGGCGAAATTTTCAATGAAAGAATAGTTCGTATCCACACCTCTGTGAAAAGGTGGATTGGAGACGATGAGGTCAAACTTTCCTTTTATGTTTTCAAAAACATCTGATTCCATCACTTTGGCCGACAGCTTGTTCGCCTCCAGCGTCTTGCGCGCCGCCATGACAGCGAGCTTGCTTCGATCCGACATCAGCACTTCACTTGCCTGATTTTTCTTTTTGTAAATTGTCCCTATCACACCCGAGCCACAGCCGACATCCAGCATTTTTTTCTTGTCGTATGGAATATGGTCCAGCAAAAGCCGCGTTCCCTCATCCAATTCTCCCGCGCTGAAGACTCCCGGCAAGTTTGCGATTTCTATTTGCGCGTCTTTATACGAAATGGGGGAGTACGAAAGAAAGTCTTCTATTTTTTTGTCTGCACCAAGTTTTTTATTTTTCCCGACGTAGAGCGCCGAGTGGTTTCCCACGATTTTTTGCTCCACTGGTCCTATGTTTTTCTCATAAGCTTTCTTTGCGGACTCTATTCCGGCGTCTTTTTCTCCGGCCAGGACGATTAGACCATCTTGCGCAACCATTTTCGAAACCAAAGCCAGAGTCATATCTATGAGAGGTTTTGATTTCGGCAGAAATACGACAGCGCTCCCGGCCGGAGCAGCGGAAGGCCTAAAAATGTCATTTTCGTCAGCAATCACGAGGAGATTTTCAAGAGCTAGCTCCTGCCGGTGTTTTTCCCAGAGTTCCAAAGCAAGATTTTTTTGCATAGGCGCATTGTACACCGCCGTTTGACTTCTACCAGTTAAACGGAGAAGTTTTGTTTTGTTCATTATGGTATTTTCTTGCTCAAATTCACTCTTTATGATAACCTCATCATCGCGTCTAAAAGCGCTATTGAAAGGGGCAGGTGAGTAACGGCGGAAAGCGAAACTTATGTTTTCAGGCCGCGAAGCGAACACCTGACCCGCGTCAGTTCAAATAGTCCGCAGTCGGTTAGAGCAAGGTAATTTTTTGTGATTTTTATTAATTCTATTTTCAAGTGCCAACAATTCATCAATTGGTGAAGAAAAAGCGGCGCTCTCTCAAGCGAAAATCAAAATCAGTCGCTCTGACCAAGAGTTTTAACGTCCTCCAAAACAAGCCGCGATATTTCTATTCGCCATTCAAGCGCGGCGTCTGCATCAAAGTGACGACAAAAACTCCAAAGAAGCCAAACTCGGCCATCAGAAAAATAGCCCGTGTCCGTCTGTCAAACGGCATGGAAGTTACCGCTTATATTCCAGGCATCGGTCATGCTCTGCAAGAGCACTCTGTGGTTTTACTGCGTGGTGGTCGCGTCAAAGACGTAGGTCTCCGTTACACGGTTGTGCGCGGAGTATTGGACGCCGGCGGGGTAGAGAAGCGAGCAAAAGGTCGCAGTCAATATGGCACAAAGAAGCCAAAAGCGGCGAAATAAACCGACACAATAATTTTCCGTAATGATCCGTAACAAAAAACTACAATGCGTAGAAAAGTAAACATAAAGCACGACCTCGTTCTAGACCAAAAATATCAGTCAGCCAAAATTTCAAAACTGATGAATTACATCATGTACGACGGCAAGAAAAACCTGGCCAGAACAAATGTATATAAATGCTTTGACATCATAAAAGAAAAAACCAAAACGGAAAATCCGTTGGATGTTTTTGAAGCGGCCCTGAAAAACACAGCGCCGAATGTAGAAGTGCGCTCCAGACGTGTCGGTGGCGCAAACTATCAGATTCCCGTGGAGGTCAGACCGGAGCGACGTCAGGCTCTCTCCATAAAATGGATCATAGACGCCGCCAGAAACAAGAAGGGTGCACCGATTTCAGCAAAACTGGCCGATGAAATAATCGCTGCCTCCAAAAACGAGGGCGATGCCGTAAAGAAAAAGGAAAACACCCATAAAATGGCCGAAGCCAACAAAGCTTTTGCCCACTTTGCATGGTAATTGGGATTATAATCAGAGCTTATAAAATTTAAACTATGAACCGCGACTACCCGTTGGACAAAGTCAGAAACTTCGGAGTTATTGCTCATATTGATGCCGGTAAGACAACCACATCGGAGCGCATTTTGTATTACACGGGTATGATTCACAAAATCGGCGAAGTACACGAAGGTGAAACCACTACAGATTGGATGGAACAAGAGCGCGAGCGAGGTATTACCATCACCGCAGCGGCCATCACCTGTTTCTGGAATCCGACTTATATGCCGGCCGGCGATACTTCAAAAAAATGCCGTTTCAACGTCATAGATACGCCCGGGCATATAGATTTTACGGTGGAAGTAAAGCGTTCTCTGCGCGTCCTGGACGGCGCCGTCGTAGTATTTGACGGTGTGGCCGGCGTGGAGCCACAATCGGAAACAAACTGGCGCTATGCCGACGAATCAAACGTACCTCGCATCTGTTTCATAAACAAACTTGACCGTATGGGCGCCTCTTTTGAGAAATCCTACAAATCAATTCTTGAACGTCTGAACAAACGCGCCGTGCGCATTCAAATCCCCATGGGGGCGGAAGAAAATCTCCGAGGCGTCATAGACCTGGTCCGTATGAAAGCGTACATATTTGAAGGAGAAAAAGGCGAGAAAGTCATAGAGAGTGAAATTCCCGCCGAGTATGCCGAAGAGGCGAAAAAATATCGCGCCGAAATGATTGAAAAAATCGCCGAGACTGACGATTCGCTCATGACGGCGTATCTGGAGGGCAAAGTATTTGAAATGGACACGATAAAGAAAGGCCTGCGCAAAGCCACTCTGGCCTGCAAGATGTTTCCCGTCATAACCGGCTCGGCTCTGAAAAACAAAGGCGTTCAGCTAGTTCTAGACGCAGTCGTGGATTATTTACCTTCACCTCTCGATATTCCGCCGGTAAAAGGTCACCATCCGGAAACGGGTGAGGAGGTTATCCGCCATGCCGATGACAGCGAGCCTTTTTCCGCTCTGGCATTCAAATTGCAGAATGACCCTTTCGTCGGCCAGCTCACATTTTTCCGCGTCTATTCGGGAACGGTGGAAGCCGGCTCGTACATATATAATGCCACGACAGGCAAGCGCGAGCGCCTCTCCCGCATCGTCCGTCTCCAGGCGGACAAACGCGAAGAAGTAACCAAAGTTTTTTCCGGCGAGATCGCGGCGGCCGTGGGACTGAGAGACGCTCTCACTTCTCATACTCTCTGCGACGAAAACAACCCGATTATTTTGGAAGTCATAAAATTCATGGACCCCGTGGTGTCTTTGCGTATAGAGCCGGCCACAAAGGCCGACCAGGAGAAGATGGGTACGGCCCTGCGCAAACTGGCGAACGAAGACCCGACATTCCGCATCACCTCAAATGCCGAGACGGGCGAGACTTTGATTGCCGGCATGGGAGAACTCCACCTGGAAATCATGGTTGACCGCATGAAGCGCGAATTCGGCGTCAACACGAATGTCGGCAAGCCTCAGGTGGCGTATCGCGAGACTATCATAGGCACGGCCGAGGCGGAACAGAAATACATAAAGCAGTCCGGAGGCAAGGGCCAGTATGGGCATGTCAAAATCACGTTGAAGCCTTTGCCGGCTCTGGTGGAAGGAGAAAAGATTCCGAAAAACACAAAACGCTATGATGATTTTGAATTTATAAACTCCATTAAAGGCGGGGTCATTCCAAACGAATTCATTCCGGCGGTTGAAAAAGGCGTGCGCGAAGCCATGGACCGCGGCATAGTGGCGGGGTACAAAATGGTGAATATCTCCTGCGAACTCACGTATGGTTCGTATCACGACGTGGACTCCAGCGAAATCGCTTACAAAATCGCCGCCTCCCAGGCTTTCCAGGACGGCGCGAAACGCGCTCGACCGGTCATCTTGGAGCCTATTATGAAAATAGAAGTAGTCTCACCAGAGAAATTCATGGGCGACATCATAGGCTCTCTCTCTGCAAAGCGCGGACAGATAGAAGGCACAAATCCAAAAGGCCAAGTTCTCTCTATCATTGCCAAAGTGCCTCTGGCGGAAATGTTCGGCTACACCACAGCTCTCCGTTCCATGACCTCGGGGCAGGGTAGCGCCCAGATGGAATTTGACCACTATGAAGTGGTGCCGCCACAGGTGGAGAAAGCCATTGTGGAGGCGAGGAAGTAATATAGTATAATACGCGTAGCGAATTTCCCCGCGGCTTGCCGCAAGACGACTGATTGTGACTAGTTATAAAAGTATGAAAACCTACCCGATAATATTTCAAATACTGGCCATTATCGTCATTGGCGCGGTTGCTCTGGTGTCAAATGTTTTTGCCGAGTGGATTCCGCCGACACAATCTCCTCCGGGCGATAATGCTACTTCTCCTCTCAATATATCAAATATAGCCCAATCAAAAATCGGCGGGCTTTTGCTCAATACCGGCGGTGCTCAGTATGGTCTCATCGTTCAATCGGGAAAAGTCGGCATAGGTACCGCCAGTCCGCAAGCGACACTAGATGTCAGTGGCACCATAAAAATGAGTCCGACATCTTCTTCTCGCGCCGGACGAATGGCCTGCTGGACGGACCAGAATTTGCTCGGCTATTGCCTACTGGGAGCGGCAAATGGAACATATTGTTTTAATTGTGTTACGCAGTAATCACCGTATGTAACACTTGACGGATTCATAGGAGTATGTTAGTCTAGCAAAGCAGAGCCTGAAATAAGGCTCTTTTTGCTCTTTGAAAAGGAACGTTCTGAATTTCGGACATGTTTGTCCGGAAGCGTCTTTGATTTGAGCGGTAAGAGAGGTTTCTTCTATGAAAATCAGAAACACTGTTGGTGGTATCTTTGCGTGGGTGTTCGCACTCATTGCCCTTTCCTTAAACGTCAATGCTTTCCAAAAGGAATTGCCGAATCTCAGTTTGTCAGTGACTATCTCGGACAAGTCGCCGAAACGAACTCCACTCGTTTGGGGCGACAAGGACCGTCTGTTCGTCGTTTACGACATCAAAAATGAAAGCATTGTTCCTGTCACGGTCAACAGATTGTGGTTCAGAAAATCACCAACGGTGGAATCGGTGTCGGTCGAGAGCGGGAGTGATTTGGTTCCGGCGGCATTCCTGTCTAGGAACGATTATTACATCGTCGGCATCCCGGTTTTGATTACGGTTCCGGTCGGCGACACATGGACGGTAAACGTCAGGGGAACTGTGGTCGGTAAGGGGGCAGATGATAATTATGCCACTGCCTCGATTGACTACAACGGCATGGAATTCGAGACTCGGTACGACAGTTACGGCATTTCAAACCCCGAGCCCTCGTTTTATCACCATATTTTCGACAAGGGGCAATTGCGGCAAGTGATTTCCAACACTTCGGGTCTGGAACGGCTCGAAAATGCCAGCGCTTACGGGTTCACGATTGGCGGAAATGACAGATTTTCCAGGTCAAAAGTGCTCATCCGCATTGCCGGTCCGGCGCTCGCGGCGTTGGGAGTCAGAGATACGCTTTCTGATCCCGTACTAACCGTTTTCAATTCAAATAGGCAAATTGTCGGCACCGCTGATGATTGGCCTATTGGGTTGGAAAGCGAGTTCAGGAGACTCGGCGCGTTTCCCTTTGCCAGAGGGTCAACCGATTCGGCCCTCGAGGTTGAATTGCCGCCGGGGGGCTATACCGTTGAAGTAAAAAGCTTCCCAAGCACTTCCGCGAAGGGGGCCTACTTAATAGAAGTTTATCAGCAATAGATAGCCGTCTCTACTCTCATCAGTTTCAAAAGCCACTCTCCCGTGAGAGTGGCTTTTTTGTATACTCCAATATTGTATATCCACATATCAATATTTGACCATATTTTGTCTACATGCTAGATTATTAAGTATGTATATAGAACGATTTCCAAAAATTGAAGATAAAATAGAGGCTGGAAAAGTTCTGGTTATTTATGGCGCGCGACAAGTCGGCAAGTCTTCTCTTGTGAAAAATTATATTGAAAAACTTAAACTGAATAGATCGAATGAAAAACAGGCTTTTTTTAATGGTGAGGATGTGAATGTGCAGGCGATTTTCTCCTCAATGAATTTAAAAACTTTAAATGAAGCGGTGGGAGATGTTTCACTTGTTATAATAGACGAGGCGCAGGTCGTTAGAAATATTGGTATTTCGCTCAAATTGCTCGTGGATACGAAACCCGAGCTAAAAATAATAGTGACAGGCTCATCTTCTTTTGAGCTTTCCGGACAGATAGGGGAGCCCCTGGTCGGCAGGATGAATATCATTAATCTTTTTCCTCTATGGGAAAAGGAAGTTAAAGATGCCAGTCTCTATGATTATATAACAGACCTTGATTTTGCCCTGCGGTTTGGTCGATACCCGGCGGTTTTCAAAGAGCCTGTCGTAGAAAAGAAAAAAGAAATTGTCACCAATATCGTAAACGGTTATTTACTCAGAGATATTTTGGCTTTTGACAGGCTGAAAAATTCAAAATTGATTCTGGATATACTCAAACTCTTGGCATATCAGATAGGCAATGAAGTTTCTATACACGAAATAGCGACCAAACTTTCCATAAATAGAGCGTCTGTTAGTAAATATTTGGATTTATTGGAACAGAACTTCATTATTTTTCCTCTCCGTGCATGGAGCAAAAACATGAGAAATGAAATCCGCAAAAAAGAAAAATATTATTTTTATGATCTCGGCATCCGAAATTCTCTGATAGAAAATTTTGACGCTTTGGATGTTCGTAACGACATCGGTGCATTGTGGGAAAACTTTTTGATTACAGAGAGGTTGAAATATAACAAGTATACAGACCCCTATAAATCGGTCTATTTTTGGCGCAAATTGTCAGGCGCCGAGGTAGATTTTGTGGAAGTATACGCTGACCATATTGATGGCTATGAATTCTCTTTTACGGAGAAAAAAGGTAATAAATCAAGGTTTTCTTGGGTAGAGAGCTATAAAAATGCCACATGGATGAATATTCACAGAGAGAATTACAAAGATTTTGTAGGCGGATAGTGCCGAAATACATCTGTGCATAACTTATTTGCGCTGTGCTACTGGGGGGGGTACACTTCCTATGTGAGTTTCAGTTTGGATATGATTCTCAAAATCTCACCTAAACCGCTCGACCGTTTGGGCGTATTTTGTTGAAGGAGTTATTAAAAGAAAAATTATAAAAATAGGTATTGTCCCTAAATGTCCTTAAAAATATGTCAAAGAAAATCGCAATTTCTGTCGTCTCGGTAGCGTTCCTCATTAGCTTGTTTGGATTCGGCGCAGTCCGTTACGCGTCCGCTCAAAATCTGACCTTCACTCAAATCATAGATATTCTCATTGCCATAGGTGTCATTCCCGCTGACAAAGTAGCGGCCGCCAGGGCGGCGGTAGCTGGTATTTCTGTCACTCCATCCGCCACGCCTGCTACGCCTGCTACGAATACAACTACTCCATATACAACCGGCGTGCAGTGCTCGTCATCGGATTTCAGTATTGCTTTCAATGCGGCGGCCGTCAGGTTTGATATCGGAACTAACCCAGGCGGTAATTTCCAGCTCATCACAGCCGGCAACGGTCGGACCGGGTCGGGCTATAAAGGATGCAAAATCTGGGTAGACTATTCCGTACCCGCATTACAGCTCGGGAGTGGCGTTTTTGTCGGTCCGGGAATCAGAAATGGAAATACTCTCGGATTTGGTTCCAGACTGAATTCTAATAACACAATCAACACCATAAATGCGTCAGATTCAGATAATAGTCCTGATTACTTGAAAACCGCTCTTTTTATTCCATATACTCAGCAAAGATATCCTGATTTTTTTGTTAAAGGAGTTGGTAGGGGTGTATACGCAGGCTCAACTGACCCTACGAATAGTTTAATATATGGTTTAAACGGGAGTCAGTATGGACAATCGACAAATGATCCATACACCACCTACTATGATCACTGTGTCGGCAGTACTCAACTTAACGAAGCATATGTTCAAAGTGACGGGAGATTAGGCGCACTCGCACTCAGCTTTTTAGTTTCGGACGGTTATATTTGTTCAGATGGGAGACTTATTCAAACTACTCAAACTACTCAAACTACTCAAACTACTCAACCTTCAATTACCATTCTTAGTCCGAATGGGGGAGAGAGTTACAAGGTAGGTGATATTGTGTCTATACGTTGGAGTTCAGCAAACGTTCCAGCTAATACATCGGTTATGTTCCAGTTGTCTTATTTTACGACCGGTGCTACGAGTAGAATGGAAGATGTTATAACTACGTCTCATCCATCTGCGACTGATGGTTTGTTCCAATGGACAATACCAACAAAATATGCCTCTGGTTATGTATCTGGTGGTTTTAGAGTTAGAGCCATATTGTCTGGCCCAAATATTCCAAGCACGAATGCTCCAGAAGACGTTAGTGATAGTTCCTTTATTATCACCGCTCCGCAGACGGCACAGACGGTTAGTGTAACCGCTCCTTTGGCCGGACAAGAATATAAGACTGGTAGTTATATACCGGTCAGTTTTACGTGGCCGGTCTATGGAAATACATATACTATCCAATTGAGAGGAAAGGGCTATTCTTATGATCTGGGCACTGTCTATATAAATACAGCCACGGATCAGAGCAAAAACTCCTTCGTTCTACCGTCGTCGGTTCCATCTTATGTTGGGTCGTTCAATGTGGTTATAATGTCTGGCGGAAACGACATAGCATATTCCCCAAGCTTCGCCATCACCGCTCCGCAGACGACAGTTGACAACAACAAACCCATAGGCTACCTGGACAACGTCAGCTGTAGCCTGTTTGCCGGCTGGGCCTATGACCCTGACGACACTTCCGCCCAGATAGGAGTCCATTTCTATGCCGGCGGCAGGGCGGGTGAAGGAGGCGTATTTGTCGGCAATACAGTAGCAAACGTCTCCCGTCCCGACGTCAATTCAACCACGGGCGTGACAGGCAACCACGGTTTCAGTTTCACCGTTCCACCATCATTGCATGACGGCGCCACTCACGCTATTTACGCCTACGGCATAAACAGCACCGGTTCCACCAATTTGAACAATTCACTTCTGACACAGAGTCCGCTTTCCATGGGTGGATGTGCTACTCCAGCGGCAGTAGCCCCCGCCGCCACAGGTCCCATCATTAATTCATTTTCCGTTTCACCTCCATCCGTGACCAGGGGAGAGAACGTAACATGGAGCGGAACCGCGACGACACAGTCCGGGTATTGCATTACAAAACACAGAGCGATTGTCGTCGGTTCTCAAACGCCTTCTTGGAGGCTTGCTGACGAGCGTTGGACGGACTTGGGTTGCGTGCAATCGGTTCCGCTATCAGCTACTGTTAACACGGCTGTCAATCCTTATTCTTTCTACGAAGGCAAAACTTCATACGAAGTAATATGGCAGATAAAGGATTCAGCTGACAAAACCGCGTCAATGACTCAAACCGTCACGGTCAACCCCGCTCCGACCAGCATGAATACCGTCCAGTCCAACCTCGGTAGTGCGCTCATATCGTTTGAAGAGATTATGAAACTGCTTAACGCTTTGAGGTAGAAAAGACGAAAGGACGGAAGAAATGTTCTCGTGGAGCACGGAAATTTTTCTGCTGAAAAATTTCCTCGGTTTCGGCGCCGTCGCGCCTCAAGCGTCTCCACTCAAACATTTCTTCCGTCCTTTCGTCTTTTTGTTAGTTTCATTTCATTGACTTTGTTCGGTGGTCTGCTATGATACGCAGTACGCATTTTGCGCGCTTTTTTAGTTATTTATTCATTATTATTTATTTCTTTATTTATGGCAGAATTCAATAGAACAAAGCCTCACGTAAACGTCGGTACTATCGGTCACGTTGATCATGGCAAGACGACCCTCACCGCTGCTATCCTGGCGACTCAAGCTCGAGATGGCTTGGCCAATCCAAAAGCCTATGCCGATATCGCCAAAGGAGGTACCATTCGCGACGCTTCTAAAATTGTGACCATATCTCTCGCTCACGTTGAATATGAATCAGACACCCGTCACTACGCTCATATAGACTGTCCCGGGCACGCCGACTTCATAAAAAACATGATCACCGGCGCCGCTCAAATGGACGGCGCTATTCTCGTGGTTTCTGCCGTTGACGGCCCTATGCCTCAGACGCGCGAACACATTCTCCTGGCAAAACAAGTCGGTGTGCCTCGCATCGTTGTCTTCCTCAACAAATGCGATGCTGTGGATGACAAAGATTTGATTGACCTAGTAGAAGGCGAAGTGCGCGACCTCCTCACAAAATATGGTTTTGACGGGGCAAATACTCCGGTTATCCGCGGTTCCGCTCTCAAATCTCTGGAAGCCAAAGACAACAAAAACCCATGGACGACAAAGATAAAGGAATTAATAACTGTTTTGGACAGCTACATTCCTATGCCTGTGCGCGCAACAGACAAACCTTTTCTCATGCCCATAGAAGACATCTTCTCTATAGAGGGACGCGGGACGGTAGTTACGGGTCGTATAGAACGCGGTCAAGTAAAAATCGGCGATGAAGTGGAAATCGTCGGTATAGAACCTACTTCAAAGACCGTCATTACCGGTATAGAAATGTTCAACAAACAGCTCCAATCAGGTATGGCGGGAGACAATGCTGGAGTATTGCTTCGCGGTACGGCCAAAGACGCTGTCCATCGCGGACAAGTTTTGGCAAAGCCGGGCACGACTACTCCCCATATAGAATTTGAAGCCGAGGTGCTCATCTTGAAGAAGGAGGAAGGGGGCCGACACACACCATTCTTCAATGGTTACAAACCGCAGTTTTATGTACGCACGACCGATGTTACAGGTGAAGTAACCCTCAACCCAGGCGTTGAAATGGTCATGCCCGGCGATACTGTGACTTTCAAAGTAAAACTTCACGCTCCTATCGCTCTGGAAGAAAAACAGAGATTCGCTATCCGCGAAGGTGGCAAGACTGTCGGTGCCGGTGTTGTGACAAAGATAACGAAATAAGACTTTATATGGCCGAAGCAACAAAAGCCGAAACAACAAAGAAGGCGGTAGTCAAAAAACCAAAAGCAATAAAGGTGCCAAAAATAGAGGCTCCTGTTCCGCGCTTGCGCATCAGGGTTCGCGCTTATGAGAATAAAGTTTTGGATGCTTCGGTCAAGCAAATCATAGATACCGCTCTCCGTTACGATGTCGTGGTCATCGGTCCGGTTCCGCTTCCTACAGAAATCAAAAAATATACTGTAAACCGTTCGGCATTCGTCTACAAAAACGCCCGCGAACAGTTTGAAATGAGGGTGCACAAGAGGCTGATAGACATTCTGAATCCAAATGCCAAAATCATAGAGGCTCTGACGAATATGTCATTGCCTAGCGGGGTGAATATAGATGTAAAGATGATTTAGGGAAAGAAAAACAGCGCGTACAAGTTCTCGTTGCTCGGAGAGGGACCCTTGGAAAGGGCACCCCTTACTCCTCGCAACTCGAACTTGTACGCGCTGTTTTTTTAAACAAAACTAAAATAAAGGAACTTTTTCTTTTTGAACACTTGACTATAAAAGTGGTAGGTATATGATAATTTCATACATTATCATATAATTTAATATAAGTATTATGACCACTATATCTATACCCATAACGTCGAAACAGGAAAGCTTCATCAAGTCCCTTATCAAGAGAGGAACGGTTGCCAACAAGGCTCATGCCGTACGTCGAGCGCTTGACCTCATGGCCGAGGAAGAAGTTGTTCTACGTGTGCTCAAATCTCAACAGGAGGCGAAAGAAGGAAAAATACTTCGTGGCAATTTGGATGATCTTGTAAAACTCTTCTAAATGATTTCAATTTCTTATACACCATCTTTCCTAAAACAGGCGAAATCTCTCGAAAATGAGGTGTATCAGAATTTAAAGAAAAAAATTGAGCTGTTTAAAAATCCACAAAATCATAAAGTTTTGAAAGTTCATAAGCTTCACGGCAGACTCGGTGACTGTTATGCGTTTTCTGTTACACATAGCATGAGAGTTATCTTTGAGTACACCGCAAAATCCGAGGTTTTATTTCATGACGTAGGTGGTCATGATATATATTGATATATTCAATCGTTTGCATTATTTTAGGCCTTGGTGTAGTATTTTTGGCACTGAAGCGATTGCTTCTTTTTAGTTTTAAAAGTATTTTGAGAGCCTACGGAACCCCCAGCTCCGCGCTCGCGCACACATGAAATTCATTCTCGGCACAAAGAAAAATATGACACAGATTTTTGACGCCACCGGGCGAGCATATCCGGCGACTATATTGTCGGCCGGTCCTGTCGTCGTGACCCAAGTGAAGACCGTGACTACCGACGGCTATGACGGTATTCAAGTCGGTTTTGGTGAACAAAAAGAGCAGAGGCTCGGCAAGGCTGTCGTGGGACACTTGAAAGCGGTGGTTGCGGCTGGCGGCGAGGGTGCTCTGGGTAATTTCCGTCACTTGAGCGAATTCCGATTGACCGAGGAGGAAGCCGCGAAATTCAAAGTCGGCGATCGCGTCGATCTATCCAAGTTTGCCGAAGGCGATTCTGTCTCCGTCCGCTCGCTTTCAAAAGGCAAGGGCTTTCAGGGTGCCGTCAAAAGACACCATTTCAAAGGAGGTCCGCGCACTCACGGTCAAAAACATTCCGAGCGCGAAGTTGGCTCCATCAATGGTGGCGGTCGCGTAGGCAGTGGTCGTGTGGCCAAAGGCAAGCGTATGCCAGGGAGAATGGGCGGTGATATGGTCACAGTACAGAATCTAAAGATTCTGCAAATTCGTCCTGAAACAAACGAATTGGTTTTGCACGGATCGCTCCCGGGTCGAAAAGGGGTTTTGGTATCTATCATTGCTTAATCTGTCGCTCAATTTTTCTAACTTTAAATATATGAAACAACCGAAAAAAGAAAAAAAGACAGCAAAAATGGAAGCAATCATATACAACACAAAAGGCGCATCTGTCGGCACTACTTCTCTTCCCGAAAAAATTTTCGGTTTGCCTTGGAATGCCGATTTGGTCCATCAAGTTATGCATTCCATGATGTCTAGTGCTCGCCAGCCTATCGCTCATACAAAGACTCGCGGGGAAGTGCGGGGAGGCGGCAAAAAACCTTGGAGACAAAAAGGTACCGGTCGCGCTCGTCACGGCTCTACTCGTTCGCCGCGCTGG
>ERZ1292632.647-Hain-H43-01um-R2-647-length-38620-cov-5_pt1 | contig 38620 bp, 43 predicted proteins | sample MGYA00564407_ERZ1292632 | MGnify/ENA primary metagenome ERZ1292632 (study PRJEB36523, sample SAMEA6512637) | groundwater metagenome | collected 2019-01-08 | study: AquaDiva: Metagenomics assemblies of 32 groundwater samples | reverse complement strand
ATAATGGATCGCTTCTGCGCTTGCGCTTCCTCTGTATCCTCAAGCAAGGTGCGTCTTGGCAGTTTCACTCCTAATGAATGGCAACGAATCAATGATGGCATGAACAAGCTCCGCAACGAAATGCGAATCGGCATCGTTGATGAGTTCTCTCTCTCGGTCGATGATGTTCGGATGATCTCGCATCTTTATAAACAAGAATGTGATTTGAAACTTATTATCATCGACTATTTCCAACTCCTCAAAGAAGACTTTAAGAAGGGCGCAAATCGGACTGAGCGACTATCGGATATGTCCCGAAAAATCAAAATTCTCGCGAGGAATCTTGATGTGCCGATAATCATATTGTCACAACTCAGTCGTGAATGTGAACGGCGAACAGATAAGACGCCGATGTTATCTGACTTGAGGGAAACCGGACAGATCGAGAACGATTCGGACGTTGTATTGATGCTCTACCGTGAAGAATTCTATAGTCCTACTGTGGAAAATGCAAATATGGCAGAAGTGATTATTGCGAAGCAACGCAATGGGCCTACAGGGACATGCAAGCTTCGATTCCAAAAGGATTTCTCAAGATTCGTGACGAGATTCTCGGCAGCGGATATAGAAAAGGAGGATGATAATTGATGTTTGCTGGCATTAGGATATGGGAATATGAAAAGGAAAGCGATGATGATACACCTGCTGGGGCAACTATTGAATTATGTTTCGGGCCAATATCATTCGGTATAGCATCAAGTCGAATAGAAGGGTTGCCAATAGACGATCATATCTTCACAACCTGGCAATTCAACACCTATCGCAGTATCATTGGATAATGCTTGATAGGCGGCTCATAGATAAGCTCAAGCTCAAGCTGCATGAGACGGCAAGTAAGACTTGCGACGATGAAGACGATAGAGAAATTGTTTTACATATCATTAAGAACATAGATCGAATGACCCGAGAGGAGATGACGGAACGAGTAGATTTGATAAGCGAAGGAAGTTGGCAGTTTAAATACATGATATACAAGTTCTGGCTTCTAATACATTCAGAGGAGGTAATCAAATGCGAAAAGACGGGATAATCGAATATTGGACGGTCGAGGATTTCACCGGGAGAACATCGGGAATGATCACGTATAATCCGGACGGGACGGCGATATATGAATGCAATACCATTCCGGATATTTCAATAATATGCGGAGGGAGGTCTTATGCGGAGGAACTCCACTGGTGCGATACTGATATTTTGGCTGAGTTGAAACCTGGAGAAGAAATTCCGGTTATCAATAGCAGGGCACATTGCAAAAAATGCTTCGAACGAGTGCAGAGGAGAAGAGGACAGAAAGCGAGGAGCAACTGAGATGCTCCGCATATACTATGCAATGGTCCCCCTCCCGCCCAGCTCGAATAAGGTATGGCGGACGAGCAGCAAAGGTGGTTTTCATACACATAAATCGCCCGAGGCAAAAGACTATGAGGAGATGTTGAAGTTTGACCTGATTCCTCTTCGGAAATCAATTGAGAAAGACTTCGGCGAGATATCGAAGAAGACCCTGAAAGAGATCCTCTTCAATATGACCTACTTTCTCCAGAATGAGCGCCGGGATCCTGCCAATTGCATTAAGCTTCTATCAGATGCCCTTGAGAAGGCACTTGGTTTCAACGATAGACGGTTTCTTTTCAGGGAACACAGGAAGGTAATAGATAAGAAATTTAAGAGGGGTGGGATTCTTTTACAGATTGTCCCTGTTCCAATGGGAATAACTTGCGTGAATGGCTTGCTTGTTATCTATGGTCATCATACATGGAACTATTTAACGAATGACATAGACGCATTCCTGAGCGAGGAGGATGGGAAGTGAAGGACCTGACGGGGCAGCGGTTCGGGCGACTGGTGGCGATAAGGCCGACGGAGAGCTATTCGAGAGGAGGAGTGATGTGGCTTTGTCAATGTGATTGCGGGAAAAGACTTGAAGTTCTAAGTGCCTTCCTCAGCAGTACGAAAAGTTGCGGGTGTCTCCGTGATGAAAAGACAAGCAAGAGGGATAGGGAAAGGTGGGGAGAAAAGAATCCGCGGCATAAACTTACAGCAGATCAAGTGAATGATATTCGGCATCGTTATGCCGCTGGATTCATAACCCAAAAAGAATTGGGAAGAGAATATCATGTTTCCGCGTCACATATTTCCTGTATCGTGACAGGAAAGACATGGAAGCGCCTTCCTGACGGCCCGATTATGAAGAGGTCGCCTGTGACGAATGCGCCGAAGATTCGGCAGCGCAGGCGGATAAGCAAGCGCAATGAAAGCGTGTCGATGAGCAAGAAGTAAAGGAGGACAATCGGCAAGCTGGGTCTAGACAATGAAGGCGAATCGGTGTTAAAATAGGAGAAGTAAGAAAGGAAATAGAACTTCTATGAATTGCGGACTGGGAAAACTAGCGGGCAAAGAGCTTCCTTGCGAAGAAGATTGTTCTCTCTACGCAGGGAATATGTGTCTTGTTACGATATTCATGATGGCGATGCTCGGCGTCGCTCCGGAGATTGTTCAAGAAATTGAATCGCCGTCTGAACTCGGTGATATGATGCAAAATGCGCTAAGGAGCCAGAAGAAAGGATAGAATGGAAGACTTCAAGATAGGCTGCAGACTCCTGCTCACGAATGACGAAGAAGCCGAGGTAATTGCCATTGTTCCGAATGGTGAAGATGCCATTTCTATATTCGAGCATGCAACAGGACGGAAGTATGTGCGACTTGCCGAAATGGATCTCTTCTGTGACCATAAGATTCAGTTGCGAGATCGCATCTGGGTAAAAGAGACTGGCGATCGTGACTTCTATCACTGTATCGGCCCCGAGAAAATTAAGATAGCCGTGTTGGATTAGTTTATCCTCCCTCCCCATACCAGGGGAATTTACCTCCTAATGGTGTCGTACCCGTTGCGCCTCTCCCCCGGCGCAGCGGGGTCTTTTTTTATGCCCGAAAACCAGTGTTATCGTATCCTATAACGTTTTCTGCCTTGCGTAGGAAAGCGTCATATGATACAATAATACTGGAAATGAATGAAATCGAGCCGAACTTCAAGAAAAAAAGACTGAAAAACTGGCAAAACCGAAAGAAATATGCCGAAACTCATCAACTCTGCGAATGGCACTATTTCTACGCCCGCACTTCATGGCCCGGAGAAGAGGTCCATCATATCATTTATCGGTCGCAGGTCGGCGGCGACGAGGATGAAAATCTTATAACGCTGTGCGCCATCTGTCATCGACGAGTGCATAGCGGCCTCATCAAAAAAGAGGATCTTATGAAAATCAAGGAGGCAATATGCCAAGATTCCGGAAAGTAACCGCGGAGAGGGAACCCGAAGAGCCGCCGAAGCAGTTCAAGGCCCCGGATCTCATCACGGGTGATAATGTTACATATACCGAAATCGCATTGGAAGATATCGTCCCGAATGATTGGAACCCGAATGTCCTTGATGCGCCGGAGCAAGTACGATTGCATAACTCTTTGGACAAGTTCGGCCAGGTCGAGAATCTTGTCGTCCGGCAGATGGGTGATAAGTATGAACTAATCGGCGGTGAGCACCGATGGAAACAGCTCAAGAAGCAGAAGAAGAAAAAGGCAATCTGCGCCGTGGTCAATCTCAGCGAAGAGGACGCTATGCTCTTATCCGAAGTCCTGAACAATCTACATGGCAAGCCTGACTTGGATAAGCATTCCGAGTTCTATAAGCGGCTCACGCAGAGCATTGATGTAGAGCAAATCATTCGATTCGTCCCCAGCACGGAGGAAGAAATCAAGAACATCATTGATAAGATAACAGCGGATTCGACACAAGCAGGAGGCGGAGTTGCATCTTCAGGAGGGGATCCTGGCGAGACATTGACATTAAAGTTTACTGTAACAAAGTTGCAGGCCGAGGTCATCAGTCAGGCATTCGATACTCTAGCCAAACGAGAAGGCATAAGTAATATCTCCAGCAAGACGACGAAAGGCTACTGCCTTGAGATGATATGTGCCGACTTCCTGAGTGGAGCTGATCAATAATGCGGATAGGACAGAACTGGGAAGATTATGAAAGGACGACTACACGACGATACTTCATCCGTGAGTTGAACGCGAAAGGATACTCACCGCCACAGATCGCGAAGGCCCTACTCAGTACAAATAAAGAATTATTCCCGACTGGCGGGACTGTTATAAATGCCGAGAGGTTAGTGAGCCGAGATCTTCAATGGATCAAGAGGCAATTACGTAGCGAGATATTTCGTGGGAATCTCAAGGAGAAGTTCGAGGAGCGGCTCATAGACTTCATCGACCAACAGAAAGAACTCTTCCGGCAGGGTCTCGTACAGGGCAAGCTCGATATCTCGATGTCGGCCTCGCAGAATATAGCGCGGGCCCTAGGCGTGAACACGAACCCGGTTCCTGGAATTGTTATAAATAACACGAATACTTCCACGATCCTCAACGTCGGGACTCAAGCAGCCAAAGAATTTCAGAAAGCAGAACCCGAAACAAAAGAACGAATCTGGCAGGCGATAGAAGACCGATACGCTAATGCAGACGACCGGAACTGAGCCGGATGACAAGGAACTCGATTCTCGACTCCATCTTGCGGCATTTATCCGGAATGAGCTGTATCCTCACAATATACGGCCTGGCTCCTCCGAATGGAGTCTCGGCAGAATCCATTGGACCGAATGGAGCCGAATTGCGACGCAGAAGCGCGCTCGCATCCTTGCACCACGAGATCATCTGAAATCCTTTTTTTTTGTCGAAGCTAAGACTCTCTGGGAAGCATGGAATGAAAGTTGCGAAGAAATCCTTATTCTCGGCCTGAATGACAAGAAGGCATACGAACGCCTGGATAACATCAAGCGATTCATCAAGCGTGTTCCGAAACTTCGATATCTCTATGAGAATCATACGAAGTGGGATATCACTGAAATAAAGTTATCCACAGGCTTGAAAATCTCGGCACAAGGTTTCCTCTCCGGTCTCCGCGGGGGACATCCTGATATCATTCTCCTCGATGATCCCATTGACATGAAGGTTTTCTATTCGGAGACTATCAACGAGAAGTCTGTGGATAGATTTTATGCCGAACTCTTACCTATGGCGCAACCTCATACGCAGATCCTCGTATCAGGCACGATCCAGCGCCGTGACGATCTCTATCACTCTTTTAATCCTAAGACATGGACATTGAAGACCTATTCGGCTATAATAGATGCAGAAAACAAAATAACGCTTTTCCCGGAACTTTGGCCATGGGATAAGCTAATGGAACGGAAGGAGGAAATCGTATTCAAGCTCGGTACAAGATACTGGCTCAAAGAATACGAGAATAACGTATCGGCTATGGAGGGACAGATATTTAAAGAAGCCTGGATAAAATATGTTCGTAGACGCGATCTCCCTGTTATGCGCGTCCGCATAAATGGATGGGACCTTGCATCGAAGAAAAAAGTCACAAGTAAATTCACGGCAGGCATCTGTCTCGGGCTCGGCACGGATGGCCAGTTCTATCTCATGGACGTAAGACGCGGGCAATATGACCTTGAAGAACGTCTTTCCACCATACAACTCTTTGCGAATCTCACCGCAGCTAACGAGGTTTGCATTGAAGATAATGTCTTTCAGGATGATACCGTTCAAATGCTTCGTGGACGGCTTATCATGCCTATCCGTGGTATCACCACGCTTGATGACAAGATGCAACGTGCCGAATCCAACGCTATATACTTCATGCCTGAGCATGATAAGATGCGTATCGTTTGCGAAGACTTTGACCAAGATGGGATGCCCGTCCTCTCGCCACCGATAAAAGTCTTCGTCGAGGAGCTTATCTCTTGTCCAGGTTCATATTTCGACCAGATAGATGCTATGGATATTGCTATCCGGGGCATTCTCAAATACGCCGGGCAACAGGATCATAAGGCATTGATAAAGGAACTCGAAGAGTCAAGGTCGAAGTCCAATTTTACGCTAAGGGAGTTCTAAATGCCGATAAGTGAACGATTCCTAAATCTTTTCAAGAAGAAAGATTCGGATAAAGAGCCGGAGAAGAAGAAGAGCCTTCGTGATGAGGCGAAGAGCAAATCTGTAACAGATTACAAAGATAAGGACGAAAAGACAGGCAAGATCCCGCGGCCTCCTCTCGGTGAAGAAGGCGCTACCGGCACTAAGATATTCTCCGGCACTATCGACGAAGAATACCTTACTGAATGGAACACTCTTAGTAAGAAGTGTGAGTCTATCGACCGGATGCTCCGCTCCGATGGCACCGTACAGGCTGTTATGCTGGCAATCCGTCTCCCGATTATGGCAGCACATTGGGAAGTCGAGCCCGGAGACGATTCAAAACTCGCAAAAGAAGCCGCTGAATTCGTACAAAACAATCTCCTCGGTAATGAGTTGATGGAGCACACATGGGAAGATACACTCTTTCACATCATTCAATCCATCGCCTATGGTTTCTACCCTTTTGAGCTTGTCTGGAAGACAGATGAGGGCCGGGTCATTCTCCGGAAGATCGCACCCAGGCTTCCTAAGACTATCTATCAATGGCACACTGATTCAAACGGTGCATATGATGGCTTCACTCAACAGGCGCTTTTCACTGGTGGCGATAAGGTCGAGTGGAAGTATGTCACGCTGAAGGGTGATAAGACTATTCTATTCACCTTCCAGCAAGAAGGTAGTAATTTTGAAGGAAATTCAATATTTCGAGGAGCTTTCAAACATTTTTACTACAAAGACAAGATTTATTTGATCCAGGGAATCGGTCTAGAGCGCATGGCTGTAGGCGAACCCGTGATCACATTACCCGAGAAAGAGGACAATGTAACAGCATCGTTAGTGTCGTATTTACGCAAAGTCATCAAGAGTTGGGGGAGTCACCAAGAATCGGGTTTGCTGCTTCCTTTTGGTGCAGTTGCGAACGTTTCTGACCCTAAGTTAAATCACGAAGCTATACGCGATGCCATAACGCATCATGACTCGCAGATGGCAAAGTGTGCGCTTGCACAGTTTATGCAGCTCGGACAGAGCGGCGCTGGTGGTTCGTATGCACTCTCGAAGGACGAGACAGACTTCTTCCTGATGAATCTGAACTCGATGGCAAAGCACATTGGCTCGACGATGAATCGTCATGCTATCAAAAAGCTGATAGACTACAATTATGGCGAGGGTGTTGTCAAGTATCCTCGATTGATTTGCACACAAATAGGCGCAGTAGATAAGAAGGCGATGGCCGATTTTTTGAATGTGGTGATAACCGGGCGTGTAGTGAATCGATGGGGCGCTATTGATGAGAACTGGGCGAGAAAGCAGCTCGGGCTGCAGCCGAAGAAGACGAGAGAGATCCAGACGGATATGGATAAGCAAAAGGCTGAAGAGCAGGAGATGCAGCTCCAGCAGTTGCAGATGCAGGGCGGAAGTCCTTACGGGTCGCCATATGGAGGAGGATACCCTGGTGCATATCCTGGCTATGGTGCTCCCGGACAGGAACAGATGCAACAACCTGGATTGATGCAGGCTGGACAGATACCGCAGCAGCAGATGCAAGGATATGCTCCGCAGCAGCAGCAGGCGCAGGGTTATCCACAGCAACCTGGTATGCCGCAATTCGGTGAACGCGGCATCAATAATGTAGTAATATACAAACTCGGAGAGGAGACGGATGATAGCAAGAACGCACGACTCAATGCAAAGGTTAATGATGCACTACGGCAACGGCTCGAAGATGAGCTGGATATCAAAGGCATTGACTTTGATATAGACATTGCGTCGTTATTACAAGAAGTCTTCGATGATATCACGGAAGAAACAAAGGCCGAGGTTGAGAAGATTGCAAAGGCCAAAGAGAAGACGGGAGAACGCAAACTCTCAGAGATAGAACTACTCGATGAGATTGAGAACGAGACAATGGAGTTCTTCAATCCGTATCATGACCCGGAATCAGGCAGATTCGCCAATGCGGCATTCGGTGCGGCTTTTACGCTTCACAAGAAATGGACGCAGTACAAGAATTGGGAGAAAGAAGAGCCTCGACGTGGAGCATTCATAACCTCCGTATGGACGGGCCTAGCAGTAGCAGGGCTTGCGCTGGCAGGCCGAGGCATCCTGAAGTCGGGGTTCAAGCGAGGCAGTCAATTCGCAGGTGATATACTGGCGGGCCGAGGCATGAAGACCGGCCTTGTAAACGTAATGCGTGGATCACCTGGGAAATTCATCGTGCCGAAGATAATGAAAGGCAAGCTCCAAGTAACCCGCAAGCCCGACAGCAAAAATGTTATAAGCCGCTTATTGGCAAGATTCGGGAACAAGGCCGATAAGGTGACACTTGATAAGATAGTGGCTGCATCCGGGACTATGCCGAAGGGCGAACAGGTCGCATCTATGGAACATGCTGTGACCAGGAAGGTGCTGGAACTGATACCAAGAAAGCACCTGATGGCCGTGAACAGGATCCGATTCGTGAACCCGGAAGACTTGAAAGCAAGCGGGCTCAAGGCTCGTGAAATGCGTAATTTGGTTGAGGGCAATATCTTTATCTCGTGGAACCGGCGGACGAATGATATCATCCTGCCGATTAAGGATATCCTGCCGAAGGTCCCAGATGGTGGAGCGAAGACAGGCATATTGCGGACGCCTTGGGATGAAATAGTGTCCTATAACACTATGAGGAAAGCAATGGCTCGGCAAGTCGGAACCGCCGTGCTGCATAATCAGGTGGATCCCGTGACGAAGCTCAAATGGTTGAATCTGACCAGGAATAACCTGCTCAAGTTCAATCAGGACAGCGGCAACGGAATAGCAAGCATGGCGCAGCAGGTATTCACGCCCAGAACATATCGATATGCCGTTAAGCCTATCAATGCGACGTTTAAGGATGCCGCTAAGGGGTTGAACCCGCTTAAGCTCCGTGCAGTGGGCAATTTGGCCAATCAGCACTTTGCAGAGACCTATAGAATGTATATCTACAATCCAAGGTGGCTGGCAAAGCATAATCCCGAAGCGTTCGAGTTCATGACCAAGTATGTATTCAAACAATAAAGAAAGCTGGATTAACGGGACTCAAACCACCTTCATGGTGGAGAAAAAGGAAAGCGAGGTAATAAACTTATGAAAAGCCCATTCAAAAGTCGGAAGTTCCTGTTCGCAGCTCTCAGCGCAATCGGTATATTCGTGGCTGAGGCATTCGGCATGAAGATTCCCCCCGAGGTTCTTGACTACATCAAGACGATAATCCTCGGATACCTGGGCGCTGAAGGAGCAATTGATGCGCTCCGGATGTTCAAAAAAGAAGAGCCCAAGGGATAAACAATGTTCTTGTTTCTTGAGACAACATTGACACCCTTTCTGCAGATTATGCGTGTCGAATGCTTCCCTATAGTCCTCGACACGATTCTTGAAAGGGTCAGATATACGCCACTTGCGACGCTCATTGTCGGATGCCGAGAACGCGATATGCAAATAAAGATAATCTGCGACAAGGATCTAAGACTCAAAGGAGTACGCCGATGAGACAGTGGGATCTATTCGATTTCGTGACACAGCGACGTGTCGGCACTATCGGCATCGAGAACGGCAAGATACATGCGACGACTTACGCAGATGACATGAACGAGGCTGTGAATGCAGCGAATCAACAGCCGTATTTTGATGAGCCAGTGGAAAACGAACACATCATCGGTGAGCGACTCGTAAAAGCCTCGGATATCAAATTCAACGACTTGAATGAAGAGGCGAGTTTCCTGCAAAGCGTTCTTCCCGATGGATATGAGATCTGGCCAGAGGGTTCAGAAGGTCCGCAGGACGAAGATTTCTTCGCTTTCGAGGATAAGCCAGTGCCTGAGCAGGATGAACTCACGAAAGAGTTATATGAAGCATTTTCGCAGGTCAAGCTCAGTGAGGGAATGATCGATGACGATGATCTCGGAGATGCGGAAGAAGCTGTAATATTCGAGGAAGAATATCCTACGGAGCCAATGCTTGATCTCGATGAAGATTTCGATGAAGACTCCGATGAAGAATCACGTGAATTCGCCAATCCGTATCATGATACAGCAACAGGCGAATTCACGTTTAAGCCTGGTGGTGCATTAGGTGCATCAGCAAGATACGCCCTCAAGCGCAGATCCAATTCATTGATGCGGAGTCTCAGCAAGAACCGTGTAAAGGCCTTAATTCGGGCACCGAAGAAAGCACCCGAAAATATCTTCTCAAAAGAGTATGCACAGTACCAGATCAAAGAATTCGTGGCTGATTACGTTGCCGACTTGACTGTGCGTGTGGCCCGCAAGAAGGTAAACGCATACATCGATCATATTGTCACGAAAGCCGTGAAATCTAAAGACCCCACGGGTACAGTGATGAATCTCAAAATAGATGAATCAGTGATACGTGACATTATTGATACAGAGACGAGTCAGGACGTGCAGAGCTTGCTTGGAAAGACAAGGCGTGAGATAAGACGGGCGACGGCAATTGCGATGACAAGGGATTTGAAACGGAAAAAGAAAGCCGTAGTAAAATAAGTAAAAGGAATACGATGAAAATGAAATACTTACGTTATCTTTGGTATATCCTCAGACATAAATGGTTCGTGTTCATTGAAACGTGCCGATTAGGAATCCCATGGCGTGGCATAACTCATGATTCCTCAAAACTGCTTCCTGATGAATTTTTCCCTTATGCGGAATATTTCTATGGTGGCTATAAACGGGGGGAAATTCCCGATGCAGTGCAATGCGCTTTCAACTGGGCCTGGTTGAAACATCAACATCGAAACCCGCATCACTGGCAGCACTTTATCCTCCATAGCGATGATGGAGGATTGCTTTACATGAGAATGCATGATGCAGACAGAAAAGAGATGTTGGCCGATTGGAAAGGCGCAGGAAAAGCGATTACTGGCAAGGATAATACTGCCGAATGGTACAAGAAGAATCGAAACAATATTTTGCTTCATCCCGAAACGATGTTGTGGATTTGTCGGATGTTGAAAGTCAATCCACTTGATAAAACTTTCGCAATAATCATGCCAGATATCGCAAAAGATTCCATACCATTGTCTTCGTCGCCGCTTCTTGTGAATCCGATGGGCATTCCTCCCTCGCCACATCTTGAGCCCGAAAGGATAGACATGATATGAACCCTTGGCGTGAATTGACCGATCATGAGAAAGCCACATCCCTTGAGCAAATAGACTCTACGATGACATTCACGGAAACGGAGTTGTCATCGAAGCTAGAACTTATCATAGTGAGACAGGAGAACGCCGCGCTTGCCGAGCTAAAAGCGATGTATCGAGCCGGTCAAGATGTGACCAATCTTGTTATACGGCATAAAGATGAGTACGCTAAAGCAATTGCGGCTTCACTTACTGATGCAATTCATAAGGGTTACGATATTGCAGCAAAGGACCTGAAGATAGGAAAGAAGCAATTGCCGCATCTGGTTCCGTATGTGAAGCAAATAGCGCAGATCTATGCTGACAAGGCTGCAATGGACCTGAAGTTTATGATGCTTCTCTCATATCTCCAGCTCGTGATAGGCAAGGAGGCGCGCAGTGAGGAAGCCCAGAGTTAAAAAAAAGCTGCCGCATACTCGATGGCAGCCGGGAATGCTTCGTTTCGCGTTCATCTGTTCTCCTTATAAGGGCAATGTTGAAGCCAACGAGCGACGGGCTATTGAGCTTGCACAGAAGGCTCTCGATATGGATTACATGCCGCTCGTGCCGCACCTGCATTTTCCGAAGTTCCTCGATGATAACGACACGAAGCAGCGGGAGATGGGTATCCGGGCGGGTCTTTTTTTTCTCGAAGCGTGTACGTTAATGATAATTGATACAAGAACAGGTATCTCTGATGGGATGTTGAGAGAATTTCAATTCTCAATAGATAAGCGGAAGACCAAACTCTTTGTTTGTCATAACTGCGGGAAGCTAACGAAAGATAGAGAGACTACTCAAAATTCTGCGGAACGAGGTGCATTCTATCGGCCTGTATTCTCCTGTTCCCGTAAATGCAGTGCTCAATGGCGTAGGGAGCATTCGAAGCGCAAAATGGTAGATGTAGTGTGTTCTGACTGCGGCACAAGGTTCAAGAAAGAATGGAATCAATATCAACTCTATAGCAGATTACATTTTTGCAATCAGTCTTGCATGGTTGCATATCAGAAAAAGAACTCAATCCAGGCATGGCTCATTAATCCGGAAGAATACTGCGGCTGGACGCATCGACGACAGCAAAGAGCCCATTATAATAGGAAGTTACGGAATGAATTGGGAAAGCCTCTGGGAGAAGATTAAGGACTGGCCGAGTCAATATGCGAGGCGAACGGCTGACGCAGTGGCAGGGGCAGGTATTTCCATTGGCCGTGACTTGACGCTCACTGATGAGGATATACGCTGGGCACAGTACAGTGCGATTCTTGATCGACGGACATGCTCATGGTGCCGTTTCCTTGATGGGAAGATAATCTCTGTGAAGCATCCGGATTATGTGTCACGGGAATATCATCCTCCGGCGCACCAACATTGCCGTTGCCTGTGGATCTACATCACGAAATGGGAGCCGAACGTCACGCCGACGTGGACGACGCCGACAGAGGAAGATCTGGAGAAGTATGAGGGCCGGTTCCCTTTCAATGACTGGAAGATCCGCGGTGTTACATATCGAAAACTGATAGACATCGTTATGGAGGGAGAAGAATAGATGATAAATACCACTCCGCTTGCAGGACGAGGAATGTTGAATCGTCTAGCTCAAGGGCCAACAGCGAGGATGGCAGGTCGTTTATCAATGACACCAGAGGTTAAATGGATAACCAAGGGCGGTAAAAAAATACCCATTTTCGGCAAACAGCTTAGAGCTGCATTACAAGATATTCGAGGCTTCTTCATCCGACCGCCTCGTGTACTGCGTGTTCAGGATCAATCAATTCTGAATCTTATAACAAAACAAAAGCCGATAGCTAATGAACTCATCGGCGAGGGAATCAATAAACCAAGGCTATTGAAATTTGCGAATGGTGAGAAGCTTATCTCGAAGGGTTTCAGCAATTCCCCTGGCGCAGCGAGACGAATGCGGGCAGAGCAGGACGCATATAGACTATCACTGATGATGGGCTTAGATGACCATATACCGCCAACCCTAATTTATAAGGGCCGGATGTATAGCAAAGTGCTTGATGCAGACCCATTAGGAAATGTAAGGGGTGCAGGATCATTATCGCCTTTCATGTCTAATACTCGCGCAAAGCGAATCGTTGACGCAGATAAAGCATTCAAAACATTTCTGGATGCACCTTCGGGCAGACGAATAGGCTTGCTAGACTATATTACGAAAAATCCCGATAGGCATCTCAATAATGTAATGTATAACGAGAAAGCCGGTAAGTTCTTCGTGATCGATAACGATCAGGCGCTTTCGAGATACTCACGCATCCTAAGCCCATTCACTGAGAATCTCTCGAAGACAGGGCTCAATCCGGGGGACCTGAAGTTTCTCAAAGATCTTCGTGGCAATATCGAAACGAATCAGCATATCTTTCATAGCAAGAACCGTCGTGTGATGCTGGATCAAATAGATAATCTGCTACAGAAACGAAAAATCGATAAGTTGGATGACCTACTACCGACGGATCCTCGTATTCGACAGGCCAATGCACAGTATGTTTACCGCAAGGAAGACTTACCGAAGCAAGCCGCTCGGAAAATTGGCGTAGAGATCGGCGTTCCTGGCGCTGTAATCGGTACATACTATGCGACAAAAAAACGAAAGGAGAAGCAGCGCAAGCTGTTCGAGCTTGATGCGATAGGTGAGCTTAATGTACTCAAGTTCTCTGCTGTCGGCAAAGTTATTGGCTTTTTCACTCGTGGAGGAAAGAAGATTCCCATTCGGGAGGGAACGGCTTTAGCGCGGAAGATTGCAAGACGACGGGGCTTATTCTCAGCATTCCGTTCTCGAAAAACGGGAAAAATCTTTCCTGTTACAGGATTGACGAAAACATTAGCACGGGAAGAAAGACGTGAGCAGCATTGGCTCGGTCGGGCATTGAAACTCATACGAGTTGATCAAGAGAAGATGGAACAGAATTTGGCTAAGAGCGTCGTGGAATTTAAGAAATCCCTCGGGCAAGGCGGTGTAGAGCGAGTTAAGCTCCAGGACGGCAGTAGTTTTATTCATGTAAAAGATTCCTTTACCAGGGGAAAGAAGGAAAGTGTATTTTATAACATTGCTACTAAATTCGGACTGGGTAAGAATCTCCCTACGACGGTCAATATCAAGGGTGACGTATTTATACGATATCTAAGTGGCGCTCAGCCTGCTGAGATAGTGATAATCAAGAAGGGTGAAAAATATGTGGAGGATCTCATTAAAATATCACCTATTTCGAAGAAGCTTGGTGTCCTTGACTATGTTATGGGACACACTGATAGGCATTCGATGAATTGGCTGATAGATAAACAACAGAACATTAAATTGATTGATAATGAATCGCTATTTCTAAGTCCATGGAGTCTTTATGGGAATCAGTCAGTAAACAGTCCCTTCGTAAGGCACATTGATAAGAACGGCTTCAATATTGAAGATTTTAGGAAAATGCGATCCGTCGTGGTTTCTTTGGAAAGAGATATCAAGATGAAAGTGGGAAATATGCAGTATGAACACATTTTGGAACGTATTAATGCTGTATTAACAACAGGAAAACTGGATGACGGTATTCTAGGTCATAGAAAAATAAAGGGATCGCTGCTTCGTAGATGGGAACCAATTACAGGAAAAGAGGGCGAACGTACTCTTTATCAAATATTGAAGAGAGGTCAAGAGTCTGAAGTGCGAGCTGCAATCAAGCAGAAATATGGCGCAGAACGTGTTCTTTGGAGGCGTTTAAATCCAGTAGATGTAAAATGGGCAAGAAGACATCTAAGATATGGAGTTAGAGGACCGGCCGAGGCGATAATGAAACGCTATCCGGGACGGTTCCGTGCTTTAGAACGAGAACTGCGTGCTCGTAAGTCATCATAGCTGCGGCCTCTTTCGAAATCAAGACAGACGGCATCGAGAGTTATAGACGAGAAATACATTAAGTCAAGAAGAGAGAATGTCGATTGTTTTCGATTTTCTTTGACGGCAAAATTTTCATCATCCCAGATTCTTCATTAAGAAATGCTTGCGCTAGAGGTTCTGTTGGCGGATGCTGGAAGGGTAGGGCTAGAGAGAGGGAACGAGAGAGCATAAGAATGCTTCGGCGAGAATAGCACATCTCCTTCTTTTGCATAAAAATATTTCTCTTTTACTGATATAGTGCGGGTTTCAGGGTTTTTTATGTACACGGACCCGGGCGTACAGAGAAGGAAATCGGGAAAGTCTTGTGTCTGATGGTTTCCCACGAAATGGAAAGGATCGGCTGTAATCAAATTGTAATAAATTTGTGAAGGAAATCACGAGTTCCAAAATGGAATCAAACAAAGTTTTATGGGAATTATGAAGAATGTGAACAAGATGTAAACAAGTCGAGTGTGGAATATGGCATCGTTATGCGATAGCAAAAGATATCCACAGCGCAGTTAACAATCTGTTAATAAATCGTTGAAATCTTACTCTCGTAACAGTCGCCAAAACAGGATGGTTTTGCTTTGAATGCGATAAAGTAACCTAATACATGAAGGGAGGCATTGACAGTCGTAAAAATGTGTGTATAATATACTTATGATTGAATATAAAGATGAAATACGAAGAGGTGTCGTTGCTTGCGACGTGTGTAATCGGCAGGCAGTTTATACCTGCGTTGATACATGGCGTGATCTTATCGACGCGCTAAAAGAAGACGGCTGGAGTATTTGTAAACAGAAGAAGGGCTGGAAACATGTTTGTTTAGAATGTATGAAAAGATTCATGGGAAGCAGAAAAGAGAGGGTTTTGGAATGAATGGATCTGAAACATATCATCAAGAACAGAATGATCATCCAGAAATAAAGCACTATTGCGAGTTGGCGATAAAAGCTTATGAAAAGCTTTTATCTGCACATGCGACATTGATCGCAACGCCAGTAGACGCAGAAGATTCAATGGAGATGATTGAGCGGTATGTCAAGGCTCACGCACGAGCATCGGCTTTATGGGATTTTGCTAATATGATATAAGGAGAAGAAAAATGCTTGAATTGCTGAACTACCGAGAGGGCTTCGCAATGAACTCCTCATCAAGCCACCACCTTGCATTTCATAGAGAGATGAAGGATAACTTCGATATAAATGGAAATCAGTTTGGATGGGAGTGGTTCGTCTTGGCATCCGAGGATGCACGACGTAGATATATCTTAGCTGTACTTTATGGTAATATGCGTGAACATCCTCGGAAAATGTGTGATCTCTATGCTGATTATCTTTTAGGCGGTGACGCTAGCCAAACATTCAAGAAGGGAATCTGGGGCATCGATCATCAAAGCTCAATATGGCTCCCGAAGAAGTTCGATGAGGATATCATCGATGAGGAATTTGCTGGAGAATTCATTCGATATATGCTTCAAGAAGGGCTTGTAATTCTGGGCGGGAATGATAACAATGATGATGGGCATCAAGAGGTAGAAGGGCTATTTCGCCTGCCTATGGGTGAAGATTCAGATAATGCCTGGCGATGCAGAAAAGATACAAGATACAATTATTGGACACTGTTCAATCGTAAAAATGGCAATCGAATCCGTATGCGATTCAATTTGGGCTCAAGCGAGTTCGGTGAATTTCCGCCCTACGCAGAACTACCAGAACTCATCGATGTTAAGATAACCGATTACTGTGATAAAGTATGCGAATTCTGCTATCAAGACAGTACGATGAAAGGTCAACACGCAGGCAATATGTGGCAGATAGCGCAAGCATTGAAGCGCCTCAAAGTATTCGAAGTTGCCATCGGCGGTGGTGAGCCGACTGCCCATCCTGAGTTCTCTAGCATTATCGAAAACTTCTGTAAATGCAATATCGTTCCTAACTTCACTACAAGAGATTTCAAATGGAGAACTCAGGAGTCAAGTGATAAGATAATGGAACTTATTGGCGGAGTTGCGTATTCAGTGCGATATCTATGGGAGATACGTGCTACCGAAGGAATGCATAGTCATAAGGAATTATTAGGCTATGACGAAAAAAAGAAAGTTTCATTTCAGATAGTTCTAGGGGCAATAGATAGAAGAGACTACCTCCAGATTCTACGGTATTGCAGCTTGAGCAGCTATGATTTAACGATCCTCGGTTTCAAGGCAGTTGGTAGAGGAGCGAAGTATAAAGTTGTGCCGTATTCCTGGTGGCTGGAAGATTTACTGATGGTTCATAAAGAATGTAATGGTAGAGTCTATATTGATACGATATTGGCTGCTGAGTTCGAAGAGCAGCTTAAGGCGGCAGAAATCCCGCGATATCTCTACACAGTGAAGGAGGGTGCATTCTCGGCATATCTCGATGCTGTGACGATGAAGTTCGCTCCGTCATCATATCATCAGGGAGAATCATTGGATTTATCTCATTTCGGAGGAGATAAGTGGAATATTGAGAAGCCATTGGCAGAAGCAATGAGGAATACGTTCCAGAAGTGGAATGAGGAGGTGGGAAATGCAAATAGAAGTGCCGATTAGTAGTTATGAGCTTCAAGAAATCGGGTCACTAGATTACGTGCTTCGCTTACCGATGTCTCTCCGAAAAAAAAGAGGGAAGATGGGTTCTTTATCGGTGGTCTCAAGAAAGGATTTTACAATATGATGTTTCATGAAGGTTGCGTCCCCGAAGAAGAATTGGCTAAAATAAAGACTTGACATTTTTGGAAAGGTGAGTATAATATACACATATGAAACGCATGAACTTCTATCTTACGGAGAAGCAAATAGGATCTCTCCGTAAATTTTCGGTCAAGACAGGACTATCCGTAGCGGAGATCATCCGCCGTGCAATAGACACATTCTTGAGCCTCTCTCATATCGGGCAAAGGAGAAAGCCAGATGCCGAAAGATCGACGGATTGACGCATACGAATACAAAGACTTCAGTGATACAGGCAAACTGCAGAAGGAGTACCTTGGCTCCATCTGGCTCAAAGCAGGCAGAGTGGTGCTCGGGCCTGGCACTGAGTGGAATGCGAATCGACAGCTCCGAGGGGATGGCAATGTTGTTATTGAAATAGACAGCGGCGAGCCGTTCTTTAACGCACTTAAGAACTGGTCGAATGGTTATATCGGATTCGAAGAGGTCGGTGTGAATGCACCGATTCCCGAGAAGGCGTCGATATAAAGGAAGCCTTAGATCTTTCACAATTGAATATGGGGATGAAAGGATTCGACGGTAGAATTGATGCGTCATTGCAGGACGTGGATGCTGTCGGGCCACGCAAAAAGGCAGCAAAAAGCAGAAATGCGAACGTTCTCGACGAAGCCACTCGGATCGTCCGCGAATACGTGGAACAGTTCGAGTCGGTCCCTGCATAGTTTCTATGCAAGCGGGGCATGTCAGAGCCTTGTAACCCAATCTGGCCGAGGAGAAATGTGGCAATTTCTCTTGGAATCAGCCCATATGCATTAAAGTTTCGCATCACTTTAATGCATATGAAATTGAAGATGCGCCCGGGTTCCATTCGGTGGTGCCGGTTCAGTCAATCGGCTAATCCTGTGAACGAAATGATGAGTAAATTCTTATCGGACGCGGGTTCGATTCCCGCCATCTCCACCAAGTATATCGCAGAATGGCGCAATGGCAGCGCACCCGGCTCATAATCGGGTTGTACCGGGTTCGACTCCTGGCTCTGCAAGAATAGAGGGGTATGGTCCAAACGGAGAAGGACATCGGCCTTTGAAGCCGATAATGAAGGTTCGAATTCTTCTACCCCTGTGATAGATAACATAAACGAAGAGGAGGTAATGTCGAAGATGGTAGTCAAGACGGCGCAAAAGGGCAAGATTTTTATCAAGGTGATCAAGACGGGCATTGACAGCGCGGTGCGATCCACAGGTGGGCCGAAGAAATTCCTGTATTTCAGCAAAATTGTCGAATGTATAATGCCGGATGGGACAATAATGCGGCTATATTCTCAGGCGAATGAGGATATTGATAAGACGCGTTACTGTGATCAGCTTATATATCCCGACGAAATGCAGGAACGGGCGTTCGAAGCACTGAACCCGCATCTGAATGGCAGTGATCGCGAGCGATACAGGCTGGGATGTCTATTCATGACTTGCGATGTATATTACGTTAATCCGGAGGCTTTCAAGAAGGGACATCCAATCGTTTCGAAATAATACAAGGAGGGGATAAAGAAGATGACGGCCATAGCAATTGCTACTAGGAAAATCCTCAAGACTTGTCCTCAGACAAGGCAGGAATGCTTTCACAAGAGTAAGAACTGCATCAAGAACTATTGCCCGCTCGGGCGAAAGAAATGAAAATGAAAGGAGAAACAGAACGATGAAATTCACATTGATTCACGTGAACAATCTGCCTCCGGTGAATCTGCCGATTCTTCCAGAGAGCAATTTCTATCTGCTCTGGAAGGCAGAGGGGATGAAGAAGGATGACGCCGAGAACTTCATGCGGATGCAAGAAGCGATTGCAGTGGCGCTTCAGGACGGTCACATCACGGTGAAAGAAACCGTCAGTGTCGTGAACAGTGCGTTCAAGATGCCTGATGAGCAGCGGCTCAAGGTCGAGATGTTCGGACAGCAACTTGAGATATCACTGGCAGACAATAAGATCAACTTCTTCGAGGCGATGACGCTCGGGATGATGATGGCACGAATCTTCGTCCCTGGGATGTAAACTCATTGCAGGAGGGAAGGAGTTTGTTGGCCACTTCTCCTTCCCTCCTGCATAGACAAAGGAGAATATGAGTATGAAAATCACGGCGATACGCTATGAACGGCTTGTCAGTTTACCTGGGCATTTCGAAAACGTCAAGATAGGTGCTGAAACCATATTGACCGAGGAGGACACGGGCCAAGAAGCAGAGCGACTCGAAGGCTTGCGCCAGTGGATTGATGCGCAGGTTGCATCTGACATACAGATACGAGAATCGAAGAGAAAAATCACTGCCAAAGAGCGATGCGATGCTCAACGCGCCGAAATACGGTGGGTCGTGCTGAAGGAAGAAATCGCAGATCTTGAAAGGCGACTGGCTAAAGTCGGTGCTCAGTGGGCAGCGGCAGTGACATTCCTTAAGAGACATGGACTTAAGCCGAATGAGAGCTTTGATCTTCCCGCTGTTGAATCAGTCGATGGCGAAGACTTATCATTCGCAGATACGAATTCTTAAAAGTGTCGTAGACACAGTTGGACGGATACAAGCACAGATCAATAGGATGGTTTTGAAATGAAATTTCAAATTTTGTACATTGATCCGCCATGGAAATATAACAGCAGGGCGAATCATAAGACTCGCTTCCGAGGAGGCGCGGATGGTCACTATCCTCTCATGGCTATAAAGGACATCAAGGCGATGCCGATTGCGGATATTGCCAAGGATAGAGCCATACTCTTCATGTGGGCGACGTTTCCATTCCTGAAAGAACAGCTTGAGGTAATCGAGGCGTGGGGATTCAAATATACTACGATTGGATTCCTGTGGGTGAAGCTCAATCCTCGTGGACAGAAATGGCCGTTCGACTCGAAAAAGCAGTATGTGACATATGACAATATGTTTCATACAACATTCTTCGGCGTGGGCTTTTACAGTAAGAGTTGCTGTGAACCTTGCCTCATTGCGACTCGTGGTCGTCCGCTCAGGCCCATTTCGAATAAAGTCTCCTCGCTGGTCATTTCGCCCCGTGGTGAACATAGTAGGAAGCCCAATGAGGTCCGAGACCGGATTATACAACTCTATGGCGATGTGCCGAGGATTGAACTATTTGGACGACCGGATAATCTTATCGACCCATTATTTCCAAAATCAGACAACGGATGGGTAACATTGGGAAATGCCATAGACGGCAAGGATATTCGAGAATCAATCGGGGAAATACGAGATATGGAGGCGCTCCAATGGCAAAAGGGCATATCACTGTTGAAGTAATCAAGACGGGAATCAAAGATGGCCAGATCCGTGATGCGGGACAACGGGGAAAGTATCTCTATTTTAGTCGCATAGTGAAGGTGATTTTGCCAGCAGATTCACCAACGGGTGAGATAATGCGGCTCTACGCCTGTGGATATAAGAAGGATGAAGAAAACTCGGCATTCTGCGACAATCTCATCTACCCGGATGAGATGAATGAACGAGCATTCCGAGCATTAAACCCGCATATGAACGCGTCAGATGCGAATCGGCTGAGACTTGGAATGATGTTCTTGAATATCGATGTGATCTACGTAAATCCCGAGATGTTCCTGCCGAATGCCAGCCTTGCCGAGGGCACGTGTGTATAATATACATATAAATCAAAAAGATATCGCAGAAAGACACATAAAAGTTCGAGAGGATTTAGCCGCTCTTGTCCAAGACGCTTATGTATCAGGTTACAAAAACTGTCTTTGGCAAGTTTGCAAGAAATGGATTGCATGCGAAAGGTGATGATAAATGAATAAGCCACTTGGCGGCAAAGCATATGGTCATATCCCACACTTACCAGGGAGCCGGATAGGTCCTGGCGATCATCGTTGTCATCCCGGACAGGCGAGGATATGTACAGAGAAACCCCGTGATAAACATGACGTTATCATTGTTCAAGAGAAGATTGACGGAAGCTGTGTCAGTGTGGCCCTCTTGAATGATGAGATATTGGCACTAACAAGGGCCGGTTATCCAGCGATATCTTCTAAGTACCGAATGCACTATCTCTTCGATAAATGGGTTAAGAAAAATGAAGAGCGTTTTTGTACTATATTATTTGAGGGCGAACGAGTAATTGGCGAATGGCTGGTTCATGCACATGGCACGAGGTATAACCTGCAGCACGAACCCTTCGTTGCTTTCGATATTATGACTGGCACAGAGCGAATGGTCCATGAAGACTTCTTTAAACGAGTGGCACGGGCGGGTATTATAGCTCCATTAACTCTATTCAAGGGATATGGAGCATCTTCTCCAATTGAACGTGTCAAAACAGTCATTCAACGTTCCGGGCATGGTGCAATCGATCCTGTCGAAGGTGCAGTCTGGCGTGTCGAGCGTAAGGGCAAAGTCGATTTTCTTGCGAAGTGGGTACGTCCCGACAAGGTTGATGGCCTGTATCTTGAGAATGAGCAGGAAGTCCGGAATGAATGGCCGGGGAAGCGAGTATGTCCAGCTTGTGAAGGACATGGCAAGATGTTCTACGATGGCAATGTTGATATCGAGATCAGAGAGTGTTCAACTTGTTTCGGGATGGGAATACAGGTATAGGAGGCGAAATGGGAAAGCTCACAGATGAGCAAATAGACAAGCTATGGTTCGAAGCGATCTCAGCTATTGATGAGGCGATGAAGCGGCCCCGCACAGATAAATGTCTTAGAAAACATATTCGGGAGATGGCGGAGAAAAAACGAAAGGAGCGTGATCAAGAATCGCCTCGGTTGAAGCTCAAGCGACTCAAGCATGTGATACTGCAGAAAGATATTGTGAGATGATCTTGCCGGTCAATACAATCATCAATAATGATGCACTATCAGCATTACGAGAATTACCTGATGAAAGCATAGATGTTTGTATAACTTCGCCTCCTTATTGGCGAGTCCGTTCTTATCTCAAGAATGACGACCCGAATAAGCATCTTGAATTAGGCGTTGAGCCTACAGTTAAAGAGTACATAAACAATCTCTGTAACATATTTGATGAAGTAAAACGTGTGCTCAAGAGGTCAGGAAGTCTGTGGGTGAATATAGCAGACTGCTTCAATGGTACTGGCGGAGAACATAACTTCGACAATCGGGCTGCGTTTGCCAAGTATGCTGCTGAGATGCAATACTGCCAGAAAGGGAAGTACGATCCCTCGATACCGAAGAAGTCTCTGTGCGGGATCCCTGAGCGATTCGTGATAGAAATGACAGAAAGGCGCAATGGGGGATGGGTTTTGCGAAATTCGATAATTTGGCACAAGCCTTCGTGTATGCCTAGTTCAGCCATTGATCGTTTTACTATCGACTTTGAATACTTCTTCTTCTTCACGAAGAGTCCGAGATATTACTTCGAGACGCAGTTTGAGCCTCGTGTAACAGGAGATTGGAAAGCCATGCCTGCCATCGGCGGGCAGAAGAGGGCTGGCGGCGATAATCGGACATATTCAGGTAATACTCCAGCATCAAGGCCGGAGGAACGATTCAAGCGATGTGTCTGGACAATCAACCCTGTGCCGTCCAAAGGCAAGCACTACGCAGCATATCCGAAGAAGCTCGTGCGGACACCGATAAAAGCGTGTTGCCCGAAGAAAGTCTGCGTTTCTTGCGGAATGCCTTGGTTCCCGACAATGCAGCGTGGGAAGCACATGCAGGGAAAAAGAATAGATTATGACAGTGGCCGTCCAGATGGTATGATCTTTGACGGAAGAAACAGGCCCTCTAATCTATTGGATATAGCGTTTCAAAAAATTTGCCATTGCGATACGGAAGAGACAATACCTGGCATCGTAATGGATCCCTTCGCAGGAACCGGCACGACATTGCTGGAGGCAGAGAGACAAGGGAGAAATTGGCTGGGCATTGAACTGAATCTTGAATACATCGGACTTCACGAGAAGCGTAGAAAAGGTCTGTTTACTCCAGGCGTGAAGCATATATCGACAGATGAATATGAACAGGAGATGTTGTTCTGATGAGCGAAAATTTAAAAAAGAATCTATAGATAGCTTTACGAAAGCGACATCGAAATCGTCGGAGGATGTAGTTCCTGAATGGAAAAGACAATTACAGTTTCGTATGAGAAAAGAGGCTGGAAACAATGGCTAAATACGTATTCTGCGAGATCCCTGCCGATTCCGTTCCTCCGACAGGCGGGATTTTCCGGATCCGACCTGTTACGAAAGAAGAAAAGAAATGTGCTCCTGAGATGGAATGGAATACGACATTCCGTTTCGCTCCCGACAGTGATGATGAATATTACATGTCCCGCACCATTGTGGCGGGAGGACCTCTGCGCGTAGAGTTTGAAGCGTGGCGCTGCGTCGGGTACGGGCGACCTTGTGAAGAATGCGAACATCGGCAAGATTGCCCGGAGGTGAGCCAAGACATAAGCCACCTATAAGAATGCAAGGAGTTGACACATGCCTAGTGGAACGTGCGAATTGCAAAGAAATTAATCGAGGAGGGCAAAATATAATGAAAAAGATCATCAGCCTATTTCAACGGAATTACGATGGAGACAAGCTTGTCCGGGATGAGGTAGTTCCCGGCGCTGAATGGGTCCTCAGTGGCGAAGGAATTGCTACACGTAAACGCGACGGCACAGCTTGCATGGTCCGCGGCAAGTTATACAAGCGATACGATGCCAAGAAGGGTAAAACTCCTCCTCCTGGATTCGAGCCTTCGCAGGAACCGGATGAGGTCACAGGGCATTGGCCCGGATGGATCCCTGTAAGCGAAACGGATCCTGGCGATAAGTGGCACAGAGAAGCATGGGAGAAGCACCGGCCCGAGCATGATGGTACATATGAGCTTTGCGGGCCGAAGGTGCAGGGCAACCCGGAGGGGTTGCAGGAACATCGGTTTTTCCATCACGGTATGGAATTCCTGAATACGGTCCCGCTGAACTTCACTGATTTGAAGGCATGGTTCGCCCAGCAGGACATGGAAGGCATCGTATGGCATCATACGGATCGAGAAGGAAAGATGGTAAAGATAAAGCGGAAAGACTTCGGCCTTCCCTGGCCGATAAAGAGAGAAGGAAGATAAGGGAAAATGAGCAGCCCGCAACCTTCGGACCTATTCGCTCCGCTACTTGCGTTCTGCATGCCATTTGAGCCAATGAGAGGACCCTTTTGGCCCTGGTATTTCTACTGAGCTGCGGCATTGACGAGGAAGAGAGTTTATAATAGAATACAATAAGGAGGAATGCAATAAGATGCAATCACCAGGAACCGATCAGGTCCGAATCCCGGGCCTGATGCAAATAATCGGCAGACGTAAGAAGAAAGGGGACAAGAAAATGGCCGTGAAATTCGGTGAGTTCTTCGATACTTCGGAGAAGACGTTTCAGTTCGGTGAGAATGTGGAGAGTTTGGAAAATTACCCGCTTTATGTCGCGCCTTATTACGGCGGGAATATGCAGGTACATGTCAGGAATCAGGCGGAGACCAAAATCTTTGCAGAAGACGGTAAGCCCATCGAGGGGTTTGATGTCCCTCAGACGGATGAAGCCGTTCTGGAGGTATTCATCCTCTCGGAGGAAGACGCAGCAGATGCGGAATTGAATACGCTCGTCTATGATGCAGCTCTTATCGATGGCGAGGATATGAGCGAGATGCCATTCTCGGAACGGTATGAAAGACTCATCGCATTGGCCGAGGAAGATGACAGCTTCATACCTATCCAATGGAAGCGTGTCGAAAACTTCGAGGAGTTCTCGGAATACGCAGGATCCATAGTCGAGAATGAAATACTAGGAATACGTGTCAAGCGGGCCGACTCAAAATTCGGTGAGGAAGTCTTCGTTAGCCTGGGCGAGGATGAGAATGAAGACGAGGACGAGACTCTTGAGAAGATGGTCGAGGAGGAGGAGCCTTTCGTTCCTGTCCAGCAATAAGAGGCACACCGTCCTTCTGAATCCCTCAAATGCGGCAATAATCGGGCCGGTTTCACCGGCCCGATCTTCTTCTTATCCAGGAGGCGTTATCCAAAGATGGCTCGTTACCTTGTAATTGAGAATGCGGACATCAAAGAATATTTGAATGAGAAAGAGATAGCATTTTTGAAATGTATAACAGGAATACTTGGTTGGCAGAGAGGGCAGCATGGGAAGAGTGATAATGTTGAGTATGTGGTGCTCACGAAAGATGAGTTTGCTCGGCTCAACTTCTCGGATTTAGTGAATATGAAGGATGAGATTAGAAGAGAAAACCCGGAGTGAAATTTTGCTTATACATGCGATTTTCGGAATGTCGATGTGATGGATACTGTGATTGAGTGCGCTTTTCTTTCCTTGTGGTAGCAGATTCCTAATTCAAATATGCATACTGCATACTGCATACTGCGAGGATGCAGTATGCATAAACGCATAAAACTTTGTTTCCGATGGAGTATTGACTTTTGCTAAAAAGGGATGTATGATCAAGAGGATCAAGTCCGCTCGGCAGTGTGTCTGCGAGTAACTGAATATGGCAAATGGTTAAGCTCTTGGGAAGGCGCACTGTCGCGGCTTGATCACCAGGAGCTTAATTTTTTTGCCACCTTCGCCCGAGAATGGTGCCTAAAACGGAATAATCGAAACAGAGAGAAAGTGTCATGCGCGCTCGAAATATAAAACCAGGGTTATTCAAGAACGAAGTTTTAGGGATAGCAGATCCATTGCTGTCCCTTCTTTTTATAGGCTTATGGTGCCTAGCTGATAGGGAGGGCCGACTAGAAGATCGTCCGATGCGAATCAAAGCAGAGATTTTTCCCTACCGTGAATCTATGGATATTAGCGGTTATCTAACGGAACTGGTCCGGTTAAAATTCATAATAAGGTATCAAGTTGAGTCCGGTGCTTATTTTATATCCATTAATAATTTTCACAAGCACCAACATCCGCATATAACAGAAAAGGCAAGTGAAATCCCTCCTCCTCCTCTGTGGATGTCGGCGTCAGCGGCCTGTGATGCGCCTCACGAAGATAACGGTTATTTAACGGTTGATTCAACGTTAAATAACGGATCTGATCCGTCTGATTCCGGATTCCTGATTCCTGATTCCGGATTCACTGATTCAAATAGCACTTCTTCTAACGAAGAAGTGAGATGTAGTGATCATGTTTCTCCCTCTAGTAAAAAAGATAAAAAGGATCCATGTAAGTTAGATAGCAGAGTTAAGGAGCGAGAATTCTTCGAATTGATTGTGGATAAGTATCATGAGATTCTTCCTGAGTTACGACGAATGTTAAAGCTGACGGATAAGCGACAAGGATTATTGAGGGGTCGGATAAGCGAGGAGAAGGAACGAGAGAAGATCGAGTGGTGGAATGAATACTTCCAACGAGTCAAAAGAGCAGACTGGTTATGTGGCCGTGTTGAACCACGAGGAGAAAGACGTAGATTTTTCGCGAGTTTTGAATGGATAATTCGGCCAGAAAATATGCTAAAGATTCTCGAAGGCGCATATGACCCCGAGAAACCCATTAGGCGAGAGGGGGGAAGCACGATTGATTTGGGAATTAGATATGGCGTGGTGAAAGAACCGCTAATCCCAGAGGGTGAATTCATAGACGTGGAGGCGAAAATATCATGAAACAAGAAGACTATGCTGGATTCAGGAATTTGATGGATGATGCCGCAGAAGTAGTCAATATCCCAAAAAAGGCTGAAAGTGCTATCACCTTTGCTTTTCGAATGCTTGAAAAGTATGAACTAAAGGCGGTAATCCAGGCTATGGTAAGACATCTCGAAAGAAACAAGACTTATCCTACACCCGCAGAGATTATAGCTTTTCTCGGCGATAAGCCCGAGGACAACATCTCTAAGAAGTTTCAGCAGATGGTCGATGCGATCCGGAAGCACGGATATTATGCGTCGGTGAAGTTCGCGGACCCGAAGATACACTACGTCATCAACCGGCTGGGCAGCTGGATGCACCTGTGCCAGACGACGGAGGATGAGAAGCTGACATGGCTTGAGAAAGACTTCAAGCGGCTCTACGAGGAAGCGGAGCGGTCGCCGTTGGAGATAATCGAGCGTGAGGCGACGCACTTGCCGGGTAAAATTGAGGTAGATAACAAAGTTAATGGCTTCGTGAAGTATATTCCCGGTCCGGTGCTTATAGGCTTTGAATGGATAACCGTCAATAGGCCGATGCTGACGGATGGTGAAAAGTGAGGCTCAATGACACGCTTAATGGGTGAATTCGTGCGAATCGATCTGGTTGAGAAGAAGCCGGACATCCCCAAGACCTGCAACCTGACGTGCGCCGACCTGGCGGAGATGGCATAAATCTAGCCACACTGAGATCGAGTTAGCGAAAATTCCTTGGCCGCCGTTAAAAGAAGTGGAGGTAGCCGATGAGTAAAATCCCCTGGTGCGATGCCACCATTAACGTGATGCACGGCTGCGATAAAGTTTCTGATGGTTGCCGTAATTGCTACGCCGAAAAGTTTGCTCGCCGCCTCGCCGGGATGGGCATACGGGGCTATCGGAAAGACGAACCGTTTGAGCCGACGCGGCATGCGTGGAATCTGGAGAAACTGTGGAAAGTCCCCGGCAGCGGCAAGCGTATTTTTATCAATTCGATGGGCGACTTGTTTCATTCGAAAATCTCGCTAGACTACATCGCCGGAGTGATGGGCGAAATAGAGGCGACGCCGCTTCACACGTTTATTGTGTGTACCAAACGGCCGGAACGGATGCGGAAGTTTTTTGCTGAAGACTGCAAAGCTCCGTCGAATCTCATAGGGCTCGTCTCCGTGGAGGACCAGCAGACAGCGGATAAGCGAATTCCAATATTGAGACAAACACAACTCCTAATCAGAGGCGTCTCATTCGAACCCCTTCTCGAACAGATTGATTCATGCCTATCGCCGGGGATTGAAGTGTCCGGAGATGAGGGTGCCGCCATGGGTATCCACTGGGTAATTGTTGGCCCCGAGACCGGCCCCGGCAAGCGGCCCTTTGACCCCGCATGGGCAGAGAGCTTGTGGTGTCAGTGCCGGGATGCAGGCGTATCGTATTTCTGGAAGGGCGAGATGGCGGGCCTGCCCTGGCAGGTGCGAGAGTTTCCGAATACAAAGAAGGGAGTATGAAAATCTACACACAATATGTGTATCCCGCAAGGAAGCGACGGGAAGTTCGGAAAACTGCCCGAGAGATTACATCTTTCTCTTCAATAGGGTCATTGCCACATTTGAGGGAATGCGTACGGTTGAATATTTCCTGCAGCGCCTCAACAATCTGTTGATGGATGGGATTTTGCCGTTAGGAGCTGACGAGCTATGTGCGAACCTGTCACCGTGCGGGTAGAGGATGCTCGTTGGGATAGGATTACACCGAAACGATATCGCTATCTCGGCCACGTAGCTGCCTGCCCATGGTGGGAGGCGAGAGAGGAGAAAGAATGTCAACTGTCATTCTCATCTGCCCCGACTGCGGTAAGAAACGACAAATCGCTCGGGGGCAACGGCCCTCACGTGTAACGGAACGCTGCCGCATTTGCTGGTTGAAGTCGGTGAAAGCTAACCAGGTCGTACATATCTGTGTCCGATGTGGTAGGCGGAAAACTATGAGCAGTACAGAGTTAGTGAATCGAAAGACACAGTATTGCGGAAAGTGTTGGAGGAAAGAAAGAAGAAGCTGATGAGTGAGGAGAAAACAGGCTAGAAAATTACTTGTCCTGTAGGTTCTTGAGTGAAAATTCCTCTGCTAGATTGACAGAGGAATTTTTTTTGCTATACTTAGTATGGTAATCTATAACATTTCCTGGAGGAAACACGATGCCGCTTAGAGCCGGTAGCTCGCAGAATGTCATATCGGGAAACATAGCGGAACTTATCAAGAGCGGGCATCCCAGGGCGCAGAGTATTGCGATAGCGATGAAGAAAGCGGGTAAGTCGAGGAAGCAGCTTGCCGAGGATGATGATGATGTTGAAGAACGAATTGAGCTGGCGGATGGTGAAGATGTTCAGTGGATCACTGTGAGAGGACGTAAGATACCTGAGTCAGAAATAAGAGAGTTCGTAGATAAGCGTGGTGATAGAATCAAATGGGTAACTATCGGCAGAAAAAAGATTCCGATAAAAATCAAGAGAGGTTCTATCAGCGAGGATATCTTTTTCCCCCATGCGATGGGGGGGCTAAGCAAAGGGGAAATTATACGCAACAGAAAAATAGCAGGGACAGGATTAGGATTAGGTTTAGCGGGCCTTATCGCAGCGAAGACGCCGGGAGGAAGAAAAATATTTTCGAAGATATTAGCATCTAGCAAGAATGTTTCGGCAAATTTAATCAATACGAAAATAGCATCGAAGATAAAGGATTATTTCATTCCGGCAAGTGTAAAGTATAGAACGGCATTAGTCAAATACGATCCTAAATTCGCAAGGATTCAAGGAGTACGTGAATTGCTGACGAAAGGCAGAATCTTCGGCAATAAATCAGATGTTCTTAGAGCCGAATTGATAGATGAGATCACGAAGGACAAGTCTGGACAGGTCCTCATGGGCGTAATCAAACGGATAGTACTAAATCGCAAACTTACTCCAGAGGGAAAAAGAAAAATAACGATGCAGATATTGAAGGACATCCCGAAGGCGGGGGCGGAAGAACTATATAAAATTGGCCGGGGAATCAAGCGCGGGGTGGAGGAAGTAGACTTGAAGAATCGGCTACGAATCGGAAGAATGCGATTACCATTGACCGCATTATCTGCTCCCTATGCAATACAGATTGCGGCCAGTATGCCGGAAAGAAAAAAAAGGAAAAAGAAAGGGCGGCGACGGAAATATTCGGAGCGGGAGGAAACTATGCAATTCACTGGGCACATGCAAGGTGATGTCCAATGGATAACCGTAAGAGGCAGACGCATTCCAATAAAGAAAAAACCAGGCATGTCCACGATGGGGAAAGTCGGTCTCGGGATTGCAGGCGCAGGGCTTCTGGCGGGAGGCTTGCTGCTTCGGAAGCGATTGCCTTTTATGAGCAAAATCGGAGAGCAACTCAGTACCAGGTCAAAACTCGGTGGATCAATGGGCAGATTCGGAGGAAAAATAGGCACTGGACTTACTGGGATAAAGAGTGGCATCGGTGTTGCAATGAAGAAAGCCGGTCCTACTATTTTCCGGCAGAGGTCTCTGATGAAGCAGAAGCTTGGATTCGGCCTGGCAAAGGCTCAGTCGAGGATACCAGGCATGTTACAGAAAACAAAATCAACAGCGACTGGGATACAGGGCGGACTCAGGAATCTGGTGACGCAGGGTTCTTCGAAAGCCGGAAGAGGTCTTGCTCGATTTCGAACCGAAACGATGCCGAGACTGCAATACAAGATAGCGCAAGCAAAGACGAATACGGGCATCATTAAACAGACGAAGCGAATACGTCCGATGGCCGCGGCAGGCAGAAAACCAAGGGTATTGCCTGCCTATTCACCACCGAAAGCCCCGATGGGCGTAAAATATACGGAAGGAGACAATGAGATGTTCAAATTCGAAATCGGAGATCAGGAAATCGAGCTATCCGAAGAGGAAATGGCTGAAATCGTGGGAGATCGGCTTGCATATGAGTTCGCAGATGCGACGAGAGACAAAGATGTGAAATGGGTAACTTATAAGGGCAGGCGATTTCCTATCAATACAAAACTTGAACGGAGAATCGCAGTCGGTAGTGGATTGGGATTGGCGGCTCTAGGAGGTGGTCTTCTTGCAGCGAGAAAACTTCCCGCATTGAGAGCTATGATGCAGAGGGGGCGGATAATAAAGGGCATGAAAGCGGGAGGAATAAAAAACCCCGAATTGGAAGCTATGGGAGTCCAAATGTCAAAGATTCCAATAATCGGAAAGAGAATCTCTGGAGCGAAAGGAGCACCCAGAAGTATTTATATGCCAGGAGCAGGGGGAAAAGTGACGCGCGAAGTAGCAGAGATGGAAAAGAAAGGAACGGGCAAATATATCGTAGGGAAGGTGAAAGAACCATTCCAACGTGCAAAGATAGCGAAGAAAGCAAGTGGAATGCAGTCGAAACGCTATTCTGAAGACGAAGAAATGATACTCGTTCCTGCATCCGCGTTGATGCTGTCCGATCTTTTCAATGAAGAACAATCGGATGAGATTCTCTTGAATGCGCTCCACGCACTTGCGCCAGGAGTAGACTTCGCGGACGATGACGCATGGGAAAACGTCGAGGTCCAGCTCAGTGAGGATGGCGATATCGAGGCAATCGCATTCGGCGATGATATGATCGATTCCGAAGGGCTTCGCTCAATCGGCTTCGCCCTCATAGGAGCCGAGACGTATGAATTCGCCGATAAGAACGATGAGGAACCCGAGGAAGAAGAGCTATCTCCAGAGGCCGAAAAAGAGATGCCCATGATGGCCAAGATCCGCAAGCGGATGAAAAAGGGTATGGGCAAAGAGAAAGAAATGGGTCCTGATGAAGGCATGATGATGTCGGGCAAGAAGAAAAGTGCTGACGATGAGAAGTCGGATGGTGAGAAGAGAATGGCAGCCCGTCTTGCGAAGAATGCAATGATGAATGCGGGTAGGTAATCTAGATGCCTGCGATAGGGCAACTTGCGGGAAAGGCTGTCCAATGGATTACTGTCAATGGACGACGTTTTCCTATTTTGGCGAAAGCAGCAGGAGGATCGGTAGCGGGGGGAATACACCGGCTTGCGAAAGGCTTCAAGGGCTACCCTGGTAATCTAAAGCAATTCAATAAGCAATGGGCCGGTGCGAATAGAGCCAAGATGCAAGCATTCAAAAGTGTCTTGCAAAAGCAGGTCCGTGCATCCAAGTCTGTGGGCCAATCTGCAGGCAGACCTGGCGTGCTGAAGAGAGTCGGTAAAGGCATAGGCGGTGCCGTTAAAGGCGGCTGGAAGCGTCTAGGCACTGTAGGCAAAGTCGGAGTAGGTCTAGCAGCTCCTATGGCCGCGTGGATGGCCGCGGACTATGCTTCGGATAGGATTAGGCGAGATCTTGATCCAAACTATGTCTCAGCTTATGATCAGCAAGCAGCTTATCGACCGAAGCGAAAACTCTACATAAATCCGATGCAGGCCCTTGTCCCAGGTTTCGGGCAGGGTTTGCAAGGCAATTACTCGGGCTACGCATATTCCGAGGGGCTTCCTTATCGACAAGTCAGAGATGAAGTAGATGACATTTTCGGCAATAGGCTCGATGAGGATGAACGGAAAGCATTGGCTAATCTCATCGAGAACACGATTCAGGGATATAATGGCGATGAAGTAGCAATCATGGCGAATCCAGAAGGATTTATGCATGACTATGACTTCAGGACGGGAAAGAGAGAGTTCTCCGATAATCAGGATGTGCAGTGGACCACTGTTAGAGGCAGACGCATTCCGATTAAGAAGAAGGGCGGATATATAGCTGGTGCAGCCGGGAAGGTCGGGGCATTGGGAGGACTTTTCGGCGGTGCCATTGGTGGGATAAGCAGAGGAAGGAGGGGTGCTTTAATTGGCGGTGCGATAGGCGCTGGATTGGGAGGCTTACTAGGAGCGAAAGAAGCCCAGGGTGATATTTACCGTGCAGAATGGCTCAAAAGGCTTCAGAATTCTGAAAACGAATTTTACAGGAAAAATCCCGGAGTTGATCTTGAGGATTATTCTCGGTGGGCTGGACAGAAAGACTTCAAAGGTTACAATACACCGCGGGATATTGCGCAGTTCAAAAAAGAGAGCACGGTCGCACGAAAGAAATATTTGGCCAGTCCCGAAGGGAAAGCCATACAATCAAAGTCAAGAGCCCCAAGAGACTTCCTTCGTGACTTCAAGCAGCAGAACCAGAATTCGCAGGCAATCAAGGCATCAGAATTATTGCAATTCGTAGATTACAAGCCCAGCGATAAGCTCATATGGGTGACTTATGAAGGCAGACGCTTTCCTATTCGAAATAAGACTGCTCAAGTAGAGCGCAGAAGATTTGAAAAGACCGTTCATCGAGCGATTAAGTCAGAGCGGCATCGAGAAAGAATTCAAAGCTTTAAAAATAGAGTTCGCAGTATCGTGAAGGATCCTGAAATGCAAAGTAACGCCATTATAGGAGGTGGCTTGCTCGTCACGATGCTGCTTCTTCGTAAGATAGGCCCGAAGGTCCCGAATGCAGCTCGATTGAACGTGAAGAGGTCTCTTGCAGCAGCAGAACAGGCGGTTCAGCAGCAGGCGGGTCTATTACGCCCCGGCAAGACAATAATGAAACAGGTTACAAAGGGGACAGTAGACATCAGAGCTGCAAAGGGCAAATGGATATGGAGTATCCCCGATAAGCTGAAGCGGCGACTGGCCAGAGCGAAGAAGACCCGGGCGAAAATTACTCAGGTTAAAGAAGTCGTAGTGCCGATGAAGAAAGAAGCGAAGGCAACGGTTGTCGAGAAGATAAAAAAGGCTGTCAAGACTCAAAAAGAAAAGCTGACGAATGCTGAGAAAGTGGAGAAACCTGCTAGTATAAAGCCGGTCTTGAAGCATGAGAAACCCCCGGAAGTCGCGAAAGCGGAAATAAAAGAACGGCTAAAGAAGCAGATAGCGAAAAAAGTTCCAAAGGCCGAGGTTGCAAAAGAGATTTCAAAAACTGCTAGCGCAAAGCCTAGCAATAGGGTTGAAATAGGAGATCGAAGGGATACAAACATATCAAGAACGGCAAGTAAAGCCGAGAATTTAAAAGAAATCAAAGATAAAGGAATTGTCGTAAAGGAATTAGCTCCTGGAGAATTTCATAAATCATCCGCTGCAAGGAAGGACGCTGATCTGTTTAGAGTAAGAGTAGCAGAGCACCGAACGAAACTCATAGATGAAGCGAAGAAAATTCGACAGGACATGGGCAATAAGTTACTTCAAGTCAAGGATGCTTCGATGCAAGTCAAGAAGAAGAAAATCTATGCTGAGGCAATGGAAATTAAGGCAAAAGCCGATGCTGCTGAAGCAAAGGCATTGCAAATCAAGAGAGACGTTCTTGAAGAAATGGATCATGATGCCCGTAAAGGCAATTTTATTGTGGATAAATATAAGGCTAAGCTGCGAGAAATTACAGGCGAAACAGCACCAGCGAAACCAGCTATGACCAGATTGAAGATCGAACCTATCCCGAAAGCAAAGAAAGCGAAAATTGAGAAGAAGCCCTTTGGCAAGGATAAGCCCTTGTTTCAACGATCTGAGGAGCAAATTCGAAAAGACCAAGAGTACCTCGAATGGTCAAAAAAGAAGTTGGCGCAAATGAACGCCGAGGAGAAAGCTACAGCGGCAGCGATGAGGGCATCGAAAGTAGAATTGGCAAAGATGGAATTGCCAGCGGCGAAGAAAGAAGTCAAAATTGGCGCGCTGATTAAGAAAAAAATCCGTGGCAAGAAAAAATAAATGCATAATGCGCACTGCATATTGACAATTTCGTTTCAAAAATGTAATATGTTAGTGAGATGCATTTTGTTGACCTGATACAATTAGGCGAAAAGGGACAAGCGCCTCCGAAAGAAATACAACTCCTACGAGCCGGAACGTGGGAGCATCCGAAATATGGCAAGGTTGATATCACATCGGACACACTCAAGCACATCAAGCGCAACTTTGATGACCGTGTGCGCGGTGTCGATATCGCCATAGACTCAGAGCATAAACCCGAAGAAGGCGCAAAAGCATGGCTCCGACGGTTGTCCGTGAAAGATGACGGACGTGAACTGTGGGGCCATGTCGATTGGACGCCCGATGGTCAGGATCTTGTGATGAAGCGGATATATCGCTATACTTCAGCAGAATACACGCCTGAGTACAAAGACCCGGAGACCGGAAAGGTTTATAAAGATGTTCTCATGGGGGCCGCATTAACGAATCGGCCTTTCATCAAAGAAATGCACCCTGTTTTGCTATCGGAAACGGTAGCAAGAGAATATAAAGGCAAGAAGACTTTCAAAGAGGAGGCATCTTCAATGAAGATTACCAAGGATCCTGCGCTGCAGAATATGCAGAAAATCGAGGAAAATAAAGGCGATGACGAAACCAAAGCCATCGGCGATGTCGCCACAGATCTCAGGCTCTTGACCGAGGCTGTGATGAATGAGACTCCCGCAAAGGCAAGTATCATTCAAGATCTTCACGCGAGCTATACGGCACTCAGTGACATCGTGGCCAGGCGACAGCAGGCCGAGATCATCAAACTCTCCGAAGACAATATCTCCAGGAATCCCGAAATCATCAAGCTCAAGGAAAAGCTCGATGAAAACGAAAGACGGCTTGCGAAGCAGGAGCGCGATAACGTGCTTCGATTCGCCGAAGATACTGTGAATGTGCTGATCTGCGATGAGGAGAACGTGGGACGCGTTCTCCCAAAGAGCAAGGACAAGCTCGTGCGCTTATTCTCGGAAGTCGGCCAGGAACACGCCAAGATGCTATTGGAGTTCGTAGAGGAATTGCCAGCAGTCATCGACTACAACGAGCGTGGCACAGATGCCGGTGGCGACAAGCTTCCTGAGAGAGCGGTCTATGAAGCCGATCCTAAGAAGCTCTCGGAAATCGCCGCGAAGATGGATGAGGCAACGAAAACCGGCCTTTCCCTCCGTGAAGCGGCGAAGCAAGTCGGCAGGCAGTTCAAAGAGTAAAAACAAGCTTCGAAAGGAGGCTAATACATGGCAAGTGAAACCAGCGGAATCAATAAGACGTATACGCTGAATGAGTCGGGCGGCGTCGTCGCAGGACAGGCCGCAAATCTCGATAGTACCCGTGGTCAAGTCGTAAAGGGCACTGCGAACTCAGAACACTTCGCCGGTGTCTTTGAAGCGGCTGTCACTAATGGCAAGCCCGCATCGATGGCAAAATCGGGTCTTAAGAAGGTCAGGATCGGAGCGGCAGTTACCATAAGAAAATACGCAACGGTCGATGCGAATGGTAATTTTATCAACCTCCCCGTGAACGCGACTCCCGTTTCCTACTATGTCGTAGGGAAATTTGAGGAGACCGGCGCTGCGCTGGGCAACCTGGTTGATATGCACATCATCTGCCCGCCCATCGTCATAAGTTCATAGTAAAGGAGGAATGATTGAATGCAACGACCAAGTGCAGGAGAAGTACACGTTGACCAACTGCTGACCGGCTTCAGCATCAAATATCGCAATCCCGAGTACGTTGGTTTGCGAGTATGGCCCACAGTCAAGGTCAAGAAACAGTCCGATAAATACGCGCAGTACGGCAAAGAGCATCTCGTGGTCAAACCGGACGAAATCGGCCCCGGCGATGAAGCGAACGAGATCTTCTACACGGTAGATCTTACCGCTTCCTACTACGCAGACGGCCATGCTCTTAAAGAGAAGGTCCCCGATGAGGTCAAGGACAATGCGGACGATCCGTTGGATCCCGAATTCGACGCCACCGAAAACGTCATCGATTCCATCGACCTGAACAGGGAGAAGAGGATCAAGGCGGCAATCGACGCAGCCGGAATCACCAGCTCGACGCCGAGCCCGAAGTGGGATGCAGCAAGCGCCACACCCATCAGGGATATTCTCCAGACGGCAGCGAAAACGGTGCAGAACGCAAGCCTCAGGGTCCCTAATGCGATTCTCATCCCCTTCAACGTGGCAGTAGCTCTTTCGTGGAGCGCCGATATCAAGGATCTCGTCAAGTACACGAATCCGAACCTCCTGATTCAGGCAGAGGGAATCATCCTCCCGAAGAATCTATGGGGAATGGAAGTCATCATCCCCGGTTGCGGTGAGAATACGGCCAATCTCGGCCAAACCGCGGTTCTCAGCCCAATATGGGACGACGACGTGATCGTGTTCTACAAGAACCCCTCACCCGCCGTAAGGCATATCTCCTTCGGGTATACCTTCTCGTGGAAGGTGAAGGAAGTCAAGAAATGGTACGAAGAAAAGGTCGAATCCACTTGGATTCAGGTCAAGGAGTACACTGATGAGAAGATGGTTTGCGCCGACGCAGCCTACATTCTCACCGAATGTCTCATCTAGTTCTTGCTCCAGGGATATAGCGCCGTCGTGTAGGGGAAGAGTCACATCTTCCCCTACACACAAAGACGCTCAATGAATATGAAATACGGAGGATAGATCGATGTTCCACGTCATAGTCTATGGACTGGAAGCCGCGAAAGAGACTTTTGCCGAGAACCGGGAGATGACCCTTAAAAGTATTAAGGATCATTTTTATTTCCCGCATAATCTGACCGTTGTTTCTCCCGGAGGGATCAATGGCGTTTTTCTCGATCAGCTCGTTTCGAAGTTTCTCATCAAGTATGAGCATATTGAATCAGGAAACATTCCCGAGACAATGAATGCCGCGATTCGAAATAGCGGAGCGCAGACGAAATATATCCTGATAATGGCAGTCGGAATGATTCTGTCCCGGAATCTGGACCAGAGATTCCACCAGACTATTAATAGCAAGACGCTTGCCGCTGCCGCTTTCAAAATCGTGGATCGGAATGACAGCATCATCCATGCGGGGAACGATAAGGACGTATTCCCGTTCACGCGATATTACCTTCAGAAGGATCGTAATTCATTCGGCCCCGCAGTCGAAAGAGTCAGCCGACTTCCGATGGAGTTCATTTTGATGCGAAGGGATGCATTCAATGCAGTCGGTGACTTCTCGACAGACTTCCCGCAATTCGGATGGGAGGGAGAATGGTGTAAGCGCGCACTGGAGAAGAAGCAGTGCCTTTATTACATTCCCGTCAAGGTCCTGCTGATGGGACCGATAAGCACAGTGATGGAGAAGCACTATCGGGATCTCAAAGCGGCTCAAGAAAAAGTCCCTGAAGCGCAGGAGAAAGAAAGCGCGAAAGAAGAGATAAGCATAAAAGCATCAGGGAAGCGAGGAA
>ERZ1292632.646-Hain-H43-01um-R2-646-length-38645-cov-26_pt1 | contig 38645 bp, 61 predicted proteins | sample MGYA00564407_ERZ1292632 | MGnify/ENA primary metagenome ERZ1292632 (study PRJEB36523, sample SAMEA6512637) | groundwater metagenome | collected 2019-01-08 | study: AquaDiva: Metagenomics assemblies of 32 groundwater samples | reverse complement strand
GTCCTTCCGCGCTATGGCGTCGAGATTCTTCCGCGCGGAAGCTGCGCCTAGTTGCTCTGCGGCGGCTAGGTCAGGGTAGTCGCGCAAGACTTCGAGAGGCACGGGCTTGCCTTCGGCAAGGGCCTCTTTGATATAATCATGGTGAAATTGGTTGCCGAGGAAACGAGCATCGCGCGAATTATGCGGTTGAGCGAAGAACTCCTCCCACGTCATCTCCCACGGCTGTTTCCGCGCTAGTTGAGCTTCCGCCTTGCCAGCGGCCCCGGCTGCAATGGCTTCGCGTCCCGCTGGCGCGGCGACGGCTCCTCTGGCTGCAACAGCGGGTCGCGCCAGTTCTGGCGTCGTAGCGGGGGGACGCGCCTCTTGCGCGAAATCGAAGAGCGTTCCTTCCCTTGCCTCTCGTCCTGTCTTGACTGCTCGCTCAAACAAGTCCTCCTTCGTGGCCTTCGCCATAGCGAATAGGCTGCCCTGCCCGACGGCGGGCGCGTCCTCTACTAAACGGCTGTACTCGCGCAATGTCTCGCGCATCCCCTTGGCGCTACGCTTGCTGGCGTCCATCCACTCGATTAGCGCGTCCTGAAATGGCGTCGTCTCCCGCTCGAACATGCTTGCCTGCGCCAGATAGTCGGCTGCGCTGAGTCCGTTCTGCTTCAGCCTCGCGTACATCTCGACGGCTTTGCTCAGGTCGTCAGTGATGTCCAGCCCTGTTTCTCTCGCTCCCGCCTCTATCAGTCCCTTCGCCTTGGCTAGGTCGGGCAGGCTGCCGAGGATGGCATTCTCGACGTTCTTCACGTCGCTTTCGATACTCTCGGTGATACTGCGTGTCAGACGGCTTGCCGATGGCCCGGAGAACGTCTTGCGAAGGATGGCCGACACCACGCGGTCTACACCTTCTTTGCTGATGGCCCCGGCCTCGTCCACTACGGCGGCGCGCTCAGTCGCGGGCAGCTTCGCCACGAAACCGCGAATAAAGTCCAGGTTGGCCCGGCTAGTTATCGCCTGTTGCAAGCTCTGTGTCTCGCCGACAACGAGGTTAGCTATGGCCTCGTCCGGGATAATCCCGGCGTCAGTCGCCGCCCGCTCGACCGCCGACATAGCCGCCACAGCGGGCCGGTTGCCCTCGTCGGCGAACGCCACCCTGTCCACTGGCGTCAACCGCCTACGAACGAGCACCGGCGCTTTCATCGTGGCGGCTTTGCCCACCAAGTTGCCATACTCGCCGCCGTCCAGCCGCTCTCTGAGGGCCATCTGGTAGCCCTGCCACTTCTCAGGATGGTCGCGGCGGGCTATCTCCAGCACCAGCTTGCGCCCATTGCCGCTCTCGATAGCGTCATCAGGGCCGATGATCAGCGGCCCACGGTCGAGGACCTGCTTATCCGAGAGAAGCTCGTCAGCGTTCAGATTGCGGGCGTCATTGGCTATCTTGGCCTTGCTCGCTGCGCGGTCGCGTAGCCGCCGCTGCATCTCCTTGATGGGGAAGTTCGGGTTCGGCTCGAACGTTACCGAGTGCGACGCCACGAGGTCATCCAAGTCTACCACATCATACTGAAACTCGTAACTCACGTTCGGGTCGGCCCCCGTCGCCCTCGTGGTAGCGCCCGCGTTCGGCTCTGGTGCCGCGCCCGGCTCTACACCACGAGGGGCGGGCTTGCGGATGGGCTTCACGGGCGCTGGCTCCCCGCCTACGGGGGCCGTCGCTCGGCCAGCCTCGGCTTTAGGTGCCGCTGGCGCGGCTTCTCCGACTGCCTGCCCGAACGCCTTGCGCCCCAGCACTGCGCCCCTGCCCGTGTACGGCGCTATCTTTGCCTCGGTCGCGGCTGCTCGTTCCGCCAACTGCGCCGCCCGGCTGATCTTTGCCCCGGCCCCCGCCTGGCCTGTGGGCAGTACGTTGAACGGGTCAAACAGTTCTATCGCGCCCTTAGCCCCTGGAAAAGGCTCGCCCCGCGCTTCCCATCGCCTGGCCGCCTCTGCCCTCTCTGGGCTTTCGCCCAATGTCGCAAGAGAGGGGGCTTCCTCCGGTAACGGGCCTAGCGGGAGGGGAAACGCGCTCTCGAAGCCGGGAATCCGAGGCAACACACTCTCGCGCAAGCCCGACATGCCACGCCTGCTAGACTCGGTAAGTTGCCCCAAGCCAGACAGAATAGGCTCGGTGACCAGGCGGGGGATAAAGCCCGTGACGTCGGCGGCTGTTTGCAAACCGCCGAGTATGTCTCGTCTTAACCCCGGCGGCTGGCGGTGCAGTACCATCTCGCGTTCTGTTAGAGGGGCGATAATGCCCTCGCCTGGCCTCTGCGCCGACGGCAAGGTAGGAGTCGAGGCCCCCTGATGCGCCCGCGCTATCCCATACTCGCGCGGTGGTTCTAAGGAAGGAAGCTCGTCTAGCCGGGGTAGTTGTGGGCGGAGTTGCGGGGCTTTAGACTCTGCCGTTAGTACCATTCCCCCAGGAGAACGCGGCAGCGGGCTTTCGATGCGCCGCGTCTCCTCGCTCACCGGAGCGGCTACGCCCGCCCGCACCGCCGCCTTGCTCTCCATCAGTTCCTGATAGAGAGGTGTCTGGCGTAGCCGATTGACACGGGCCGCATCGGTTTCCGGCGGCCGGGATGGCGCGCCCGGGTAATCGGAGCGTGGCGCTACGCCGCTTCTCTCCAGCGCGTCCATCGCATCTTGATAGGCTTTCGTTTTCCTCAGCCTCGTTGCCCGGTCCTCGAAACCCGGCGCTTTTCGTGTTACCGGCGGGTTGATGCCCCAGGGATCAGGCACTCTTGCCTCCTAGTAAGGTGTTACTCCTACGCCGCCGTAGCCGATTGACCTGCCGGGCGCTCCCATTCCGCTTCTGACCCTTCCGAGTTGCGCCTGCCAATCCTCGTATGGAATGCCCTGCATCTCAGCAACGCCAGCGTACATCTCCCGCTCGACCGGACTCATATTCGCCTGCGCCTGAACGCCTGGCAGCGTGATCGCGCCCTTCGGCAGCCCCGCCGGGGCAATCGCGCCGCCGCCCTGAATCGTCTGCAAGCGCCCCGGCAGCCCCGGCGCTCCCGACGTGGCCTGTGGCAAGGTAGGCGTCGGCTGGGCCTGGAACATCTTGCGCGCTGTCCCCACTCGGCCACCGGTCTCTTTAGTCATCCCCACCCAGTTCTGGAGAATATCCGTCGCGCTGCGTCCCGCCCAACCCGCTTGTTTTGCGTAGAAATCCCTGATGTCGGGGTTAGCGGCCAGGAACGCCGCGGCGGTTGCTGCCGATGTTCCAGTCGGCGCTGCGACTTTAAGTCGGGCCACAAGAGGCTGTTGGGTCTGGTCGTTGCCCGCGATGCCCAGGAATGCGCTTACGGCGTCGGCGTCGCTGCCGCCACCCCACCCCGCTCCCTGCAATTGCTTTCTGACATTGGCAATGTCGGCGGGCGTAGCCCCACCAGCGCCCGGCGCGCCTAATGGCACTCCTGGGCCTACTGGGCCTGTAGATGGCGAGCCAGGGGGAGGAGGCGTGTAGTTGGGATTCCTGGTGCCATTAGGAAGAAACTCTGGGTTTGTAGTGGGGCGCGTGCCGGGTGGTTGCTCGAATTGGCCCGTCGGCTGCCCAAGCATCGCGCCACCACCAGTCGGTTGGGGCAAGTACATTGGGTTTCTAGTTCCATCGGGAAAGAACTCAGGCCCCTGCTCGATACCTACATATCCCCCACCAGTCCCCGGCGTAGTCCCTGCCCCCGGGGCTGGTTGCCAAGACCCAGTAGTAGGGACAGGAGCTGTGGTTCCCCGTAGCCTCCCCACCAGCGCCTGCTGCGTCTGGTCGCTGCCAGCCAATTTGAGAAACTCCTGCACTGCCTGGGCATCCGTGCCACTCCAACTTCCTTTCGAAGCAGACTGCAATTGACTACGGACATTGGCGATGTCCCCAGAGGTGTAGCTTGTCCCCCTGGGGGCTGACGCCCCACCCGCTGGTGGCGGTGCCGTTCCGCCCGCTATTGCCGACGCCTTTCCATACCGGTCTGCCGACCTTTCGTGAGTGATGCCGACCCAATTCTTTAGGATGTCCGTCGCAGTCGCCCGCGACCAGTTGATGTCCCCGCTGGTCATAGCATAGTATTTGTAGATGTCGGGGTTGGCCGCTAAGAACGCCGCCGCCTCGGGGGTGCTCGCGGGCGCTGCTACCGCATTCTTGACTGTATCATACCGCCAGCCGCGCTCGCCGGTGGTTCGCGCCCAGTTGCTTAGAATCTCACCCGCGCTCTTGCCGCTCCAGCCACCTTGCTTGGCGTAGAAGTCGCGGATGTCGGGATTGGCCGCCAGTACCACGTCGAGCATAGGATTGCTCGGCGCGCCGCCGCCCCCTTGTGTGCTGCCCGCAAACGCCTTGGGATAGAGCGACGATAGGTTGGTGGCCGGGATGAGGCCGGGCGCAATCGGCACGAGGCGGTTGATGCCCTGCGCTATCTCGCCCAGGTTGTCACCCGCCGTGTAGTTGCCGGAGAGCATATTGGCATACTGCAACCAGTTGCGGGGGTTCTGCGACACGTCGGCCAGGAACTTGCGCTCCGCCAGATAGCCGCTCACGTCGAACTGGCGCTGGCTCTCGCCGAACTGCTGCGTCCAATTCTGTTGGCCGATGTCGAACTGCCGGACCCCCTCATTGAAGGTCATTCCGAACTGCTGCGCCTGCTGGCCCATTTGATCGCGGCTCAGTTGCATGGTCGCCGCGAATTGCGCCTTGCTCTGGGCCTGGTTCTCGTTGAACTGTCGCATCTGCTCTTCGAACTGGGCGGCGGATAGCCCTTGACTGAAAGCTGTGTCGTTCAAGTCCTTCTCGAACTTCGCCAAATCCAGCGCCTGCTTCTGCTCGAACTCGGCGGCGTCTTGCGCCGCCTTGGCCCCCGCGTTTTCCAACTGCTGCCGCTGGTAGTCCGTCATTCCACCGCCGCCTGCCGTCACCGTGGGCGTAGGGACGCCCAGTTGCTTGTTAATATACGCCTGGCGCGTGGCTTCATCCATCGGAACGCCCGTGAGTTCGCTGTACGCCTTTAGTTTGCCAGCGATGGTGTCGTAGGTGCTTGGCTCCCCGGCCGACTGCCTGCCCGCCAGTAACTCGTCCATCCCTGCCAAATAGCGGTCTCCAGTGATCTGCCCGCTATCGTAGGCATACTGAAGGTCTTGCAGTTTGTCACCCGTGTAGCCGGGCGCCGCCGCCGGTTTTGGCGCGCCCTTACCGACGGGGACAGTCGTAGCAACTTGCCATTGTCCCGTGTCCGGGTCCAGGCGCTCGATCTGCTGGTAAGTTACTTGGCCCCACTGGTCTTTGTACACGACAAGGCGCAGATTCGGATCGCCCTGGTAGTTGAAGTATACATCGGGGTAGCCTCCCTGCGAGATGCCCCCTCCCCCGCTACCGCCGCCGCCACTGCCCGCATAGTCCTGCTCGGCAAGCCAACGGGTATATTCCTCGTCCGTCATTTCGCTAGGATCTGGCAAGAGGCACCTCCCTGTCGGCGTTTCCCGCCGCCCTTTCGTTCAGCACGTAATTCACCTGTCGGCAAACCGCACACGGCACCGGCTCGCCCGCCTGGTGTCCATTCTCGCCCGCGAGCGCCTGCAATTCGCGTAGTGCTCCGTCATCGCCGTCCCAGGCCCGCCGCGCCTGGCCTCGAAGTTCTCGCGCACCCACCACTTCTTCGCCCGCGGCGGCGGCAAACTCTTTCCGCAGGCGGTCTTTGATGCGCTCCTGGAAGGCCATCGCGCGCCGCGCCGCTTTGGTGGCTACACTCTCGCTATCAGGCATCAGTTATTCTTCTCCCCGAAGAAGATGGTCAACGGTTGACCCCCGTACTCTCTTGTGAAGCCGCCATTTTTCAGGCACCTTGGGCACTGCAACGGCCAATCGAACTCTAACGGGGTAACAGCTACCCATCGGTTGCCGCAGGTGTTGCACTCGACATCCCAGGATGCTTCGCCTTCCTGTTCCGCGTTCATCCGTAAGTCGGTTTTTAGGCTTGTGAACGCCACTACATCCGTCCCGGTCCATTGGGCGGCGGAATCCCAGGGGCCGCTATCATCCCCTGCGCCCCGGCTGCCATCGCCTCCGGACTCCCTGGCATCGGCGGCGTCTGCGGGATACCCCCCGGCCTGCTCGCTCGCATCAGCGCCGCCTGCGCCTGTAATTCCTCAAGCCCGCCGCCCTGCTGGTTCGGCGGGAGTACCATCGCCATGTCCTTCGCCTGCGCCGCTTGTTGCAGCCCGATGAACGCGGTTAGCCCCTGCGTGAACTGGTCGCTCAGTACGACGTTCTCGAATACCTGCTGTGCCAGGTCTTCCTCGAAGTTCTCGCGCCCAAAATAGTCCTCGCTCTGTACCTTGCGCGGGATCTTCCCGTCCAGTCGAATGCCATTGGTAATACGAACATTGCGCTCCTCGGGGTCATCCGCGGGAAGTTCGACCTGCACGGAGTAATCGCCGCCAAAGTCCGCTGCCGTAACCGTTCGCCCTCGACAACTGAACTCGACCGGCTCTTGCTCGCCGGACAAGTCCTGCACGGTCTCGATCAACTGCCCCATCTTGTAAAGCACTCGGGCAATACCGGCCTTCATTTGACGGAGGGGAGAACCGAACCTGAGTCGCGCCTGCCCACTCAGGATCGCCGTCTGGCCCACAGTATTGACACCCTCGGGCTTGCTGCCCTGAATGATACCGGAGAATAGCCCGCGTTCCAACTGCACCTGCACAACACCCATAAATTGTATAGAAGCAGCGGGCAGGCTCTCGGCCTCGGCCTTGCGAACGCCAGCAGGGATAACGGACATGCTGCCCGCCTCCAGATGAATCACAGCCTGGCGAGCCACGGCCTCATTCTCGGCCTCGTACCGACCCCACGCGACGATGCCCATAGTGTTTTCACATTGCGAGTAGGCCAGGCATTCGGACTCGATCATAGAGCGTATCGGCTTGGTATAGATGGAGATAAACACATCTTCGGGCTTGGCCCCCGGCGTTGCAATGCCCCAGCCAGACGGAACGAGGTCCACGGGAATGTAATCGTAGCCGCAGGGACGCGGCTCGGCAGCAAAGTCCCCCTTCCCTTTCTCCCACGCTGCGAAGAGCACCACGTCGCCGTCATCGTCGCCGTAGTCGTCGTAGCCCCACCAGCGAGCTATGGTTATTTTTTCGTCCACTTTGCGGCCCTCGCGCCGCCACCCGGCTAGTCGGTCGTCGCGGCGCACCTCCTGCGAGAACTCGGCAACGGTGTACTCCAACTCCACAAATACGTTGCGCGGCTCACGGCCAGGATCAGCGAAGACGTGTAGCATGTCCCACACCTCGATGTATGCGTACATCGGTGCGCCGCGCTCATGTTGCTCCCGGTTGTAGAATGGCCCGGCGAGGGCCACTCCCCCTCGTCCAATTTGGAGCTTGACGGCATCATGTAATGGAGGGCTGATGCTTTCCTGCTCCTGCTCCTGGAGCCAGGCCTGCAAGAAGGCCTCTACCCTATCGTCGCGTGCCTTGTCGCGCTTGCCCTGCGGTTCCCGCCGTCGGCTGACCACTGGCTTATCGGTCACCAGATGGTCCTTGGGCGTGTCCACTGCCGTCCGGCAGGTCGGCGGGACCGCCTTGTGCGCCTCGGCGGGCATCACGACCTTATACTCACCCTTGTAGTACGTGTCGTCCTCACGCTGCCGAGCGTGTAAGACAGCGTAATAAGTTCTCAACTGGCTGAGACGTTCTTCCAGGTCAGTTATCGTCGGTGCCAATCCTCTACCTCGCTCGCATCAGTAATCCCGCGCCGCTGCCGCGTGTGTCGACCAACAGACGGTCTACGATGATGGGCATCTGCCGCATTTGCCAAGCAATAGCCAGCGCCATCACCCGGTCGTCGTGCGCGCCCTCGGCTGCCTGGGGCCGCCCCTTCTCGATAACGAAGGTGCCTAGCTCACCCACTGTGTCGGCATCCTGGGTTTGCAGTGCCCCGCCCACCAGGGCCTCGCGCATCTCCGCTATCATAGCAGACCGGTCGGAGCCAGTGATATAGCCGGCCTCCTTAGGTGGACGGCGCTGCTGGCGGGCCACTTTCCAGTCCCGATGATACACCTTGTCGGGCGACGAATACCCTATGTCCTGCAGGCGACGAATGAAGAACTCGCCAACCCCGTTCGCTTCGGGTCCGAGATAGGCGTTATTGTAGTGGCGACAGAGTTGTACCGTCCGGTCTGCGAGCTCCTCCGGCGGGAAGTGTCCCCATAGAGTTGCCTCCACCAGCCCGGTCTTGCAGTCCAGGATGTGCGAAACGCCGGCGTCGGGCGTATCGAGGCCGTAGGAAACATCAGTACCACAGGCATAGAGTCGCCCCACCTGCGGCTCGCGCCAGACCCGCAGCAGACCGCGCGGATAGTCTTCCTGTCGCAGGGGCGGGCAAGAGCGCGCCCATAGCCGTTCGATGGTCTCGCGTGGTATGGCAGGAATCCCCGAGCTGAGGATAAACGCTTCTTCCTCACTACGCGGGTGCTCCTGCCCCAGGAGGTGTGGCGTCGCTTTGTAGTCGTCTACCTGCCTGGCATACCACGCATCGTCGCGCCCAGGCGCTTCCCAACAAGAGAGAAAAACCGCCTTGAAGTCGCTTAACCCCCGTCGGGCCAAATCCCACATGGTATGAAAGAAGTTGCCTCGCCCATTCGCGGTGCTGAGCCCGATGAAGGTGGCGGCGTCGCTCAACGTGGGCTGTATGGCAGCCCAATTGCCCTGCGCGTAAGGGTGAAACGCCCACTCGTCACAGATGATGAGGTTCGTGCCCTCGGACCGCCCCGCCTTCTCGGTGGCAGGTAGAGCGCGGATGGCGCTGTCGAGTCCAGGAAACGTCATAGCCGATTTGGAGTTATCGCCGACGGCCGGCGCCATCCAAGCGGGGAGATGTGTATAGATGTACCGGCACTTGGCTAGCAACTCCTCGGCCTCGTCCTGTCCCTGAGAAAGGAGAAGAATGTTCTGGCCGGACCGGAAGACGGCGCGCCACAGCGCATACGCTGCCACGAGCCAGGAGATACCGAGTTGCCGCGACTTGAGGATCAGGAGCCGCAGCGAATGCTCGACCTCGTGTATGACTCGCAGGTGGACGGGCCACGGCTGCCACTTGCGGTGCCCCTGGTTTTTGCAGAGGAAGTAAACATAGGTGACGAGCCAGTAAACGAAGCCCGATTGGGCCGCGTGCCCGCTACGGCAGCGGACCAACTCCTCCACCTGGGCGGCTGCGGTTATCCCGTGGTACTCTGCCGTTGCTCCAGTAGCCGTATGACACCCTCCATCGTTAGTGTGCCGCTAACGTTAAGTTGTTCGAGCACCTTACCGTCCATCCGCTCGAGCAGAATCCTGACGGCCTCGATGTTACCGGCGCAGCCTAACTCGACCAGTTTCAGAGCGACCAACTCGCGTTTGGTCTTGCCAGTCTCCGGGTCCTTGTCACGGAGCACTCGCCTGATCACCGGCGCGAACTGCTGGCTGCGCTTAGGCGCTCCCTTCGGATTTCCGGTCTGGCCCTTCACCCACGGCATTGTTCCTTCCTGTTAAACAATGAATGTGCTGCTCGTTACGGCAGATTATAGAGGGCAGTAAGCTATCTGTCAATGCTGCCGCGAGAAGGGGGTCTGGCTCTATACCTCCCTGCTCGATAGAGGCCATATCCTATCCCACCCCACGCAGCCACGCCCACTAGCATCCAGACTGTGTATTCCGCCAGCAAGGTCCAGTATACTACGACGAACCCTAACAGCACGAATGCGACGAACGCACCTTCTACAGCTCCTAGTAGTAGCTTCACCATCCTCCTATCCTGTCCTCTCCCGCCATCCCGCCTTATGCCGCTTGCCCGCTGGTCGCGGCGAGTGTTTCCCGCCCTGCTCCTCCGTCCCTGGCTGCACCAGCGGCACCAGCCCCCCGTCCTGCTCCAGATACTCCGCCCCGCAGGAGCTACACGACCAGCCCTCCGTCTCCACGTACCAGATGCGGCTACCACAGCGCGAGCAACGCCAGTTAAGCGCGATCATCCCACTTCCCTCGGCTGCCAGTCTTGTGGCCTCTGCCCGTCAGCACCCGGCGTTAGCGCCCTATGGCGTGGCTCCGAGCAGCCCTTGCAGGTCGGGTAGTAACCCACTTCGCAGCCTGCGAGTTGCCACTGACCCTTGTCGTCCCGCCACATCGGGGAGTCGGTCCATATCTCCGGCCCGCCCTTCTTCGTCGGGACCGCCGTCTCCACGATAGTTGTCCCCTCATGGTAGTAGCCACAATCGGTACAGGGCCAAGCTTGCTCCTGTATCATAGATTCCCGTCCTCTCCTAATGCTCTTAGCACCCACCGCAGCGCCTGGCCGTCGGCTATCTGACCGGGCGTCGCCCGTAGCACGCGCCAGCCCATCAGCACTGCTTCGTTGCTCTTGATGCAGTCGTCCTCATAGCCCTTGCCCCGCGTGTGATGGCCCCCCGCGTACACACCGCCCTGCACTTCGAGCGCGAGCATCGCGTCGGGCCAGGCGTAGTCCCATTTGTACCTTCGCCCGTTCCAGAAGTTGGGCTCGCGCTCCGGGGGGTAGCCCAATTGCGCCAGCAGCGCCGTGAAAACGGGATAACGGTCTTCAGTCATCACTCGCCCTCATAGTAGCCCTCGAAGGGCATCTGAACACGACCACACTTCCGGCAGGACGCATTGGGTTGCTGGACTGGTGGGCCTTCCGCCGTGAGCTGTATCTTTGCATCTCCCTTCACGAAGCGCCCGCATTTGGGACAGACACGAATGAACAGGGCTTCATTACCGTACAGGACGGTTGGGCTGCCTTCGTAGTCCCCGAACCTAGTCATCGCCGCAGCCCCTCAACATACGCCGTCAGTTCCTCTGGCGTGAGCAGCGTCGGTTCCTTAGTCATCTCACTCATAGCCCAACTCCATGCTGCTTAGTTCCGTAAAAGCATCCTCGAGGCTCACTCTCGTGAAGCCTAGATGGACAGCTATAAACTCGACTGCACCTATCCAGGATGGCGGGCTGTCCTGGCCGTATGTCTCTCCCATCATTCGTGCCGTCATTTCGATGAGCTGCCAGTCCTCCAGCGATGGTTTGCTGATGACCTTCACCCCACAGTTAGTCATCACTCTCTCCTATCCTCTCTACCGCACCGCTGACAGCGACGAAACCGGATGTAGTTGATGGAGTTCCAGTAGTCGTACACAAAGTCACTCCAATCGTGCAGCCCGACCCTACATGACAGGTGTCCCAATCGCTTTATCAGTCCAGACACATCCATCACATACTCCATTCTTGTATGCGCCACGCCTCGACGTATGGCTTATCCCATCGCCCCATCACCAGCGTTTCCACCACGTTGCCGTAGGTTGCAGTTTCTTCGAGCACCGTGCCCTCGCCTGTGGCTATCCCGACGTGCGAAGGCGTTTCTGGCCCGCCAGGCTCGCTCGCAGTCTGATTCATCCAGAAAAGCAAGTCGCCCGCTCGGTAGGGGGCCGGGACCTTCACACCGTCGGCTTGGCACCAACGTCGTTGCCCCCAACTGCCCCAGCCGATGTCTTTGCCGCCACCAGCCAATATCCAACAGCGCAGAGCGCCGGAGCAGTCCTGTGGGTCGGTCGGCCCGCATCCCTTCGCTCCCCAAAGGTAGGGGTGCTTCCCGATTTGCTTCCTGGCCTCGGCAACGATACGGGCCGCTAGATTATCGGCCCCGATGGTTTCGGGGCTCCCACGAAAAAAAGTACTTTCCACCCAAACGCCTTGAGGCCGATTAGCTCCCCCTGCTCAGTTAGTTGTCGCAGGTTGCCGTCGCCATCATACCGCTCCTCGCCCGCTGGTTTCCCTATCTCTGGGTGTTCGCCAGCGTAACCCGCAAAGCCATTGTAGGTAAATCCTGCCACTGGTGTCTCCTTCCTTTCTGGCGGCTTGAAGTCGCTGTAATCGAATGTTCTTACGAGGTCGCGGAACTCTGCATTGTCCTTGGTCTCGAAGCCCTTACCCATTGCTCGCCTCCAACGGCAGCACTTCCTGTTGTAGCCTTTGCACGGCTATCTCACAGTACCGCTCCTCGATTTCGATGCCGATGGCTCGTCGGCCCAGGTCTTTAGCAGCACGGAGCGTCGTGCCGCTGCCCATGAAGGGGTCGAGGATTGTCTGCCCCTCATCGCTTGAAGCCGCTATCAACCGCCGCAGCAAGCTCACGGGCTTTTCCGTCGGGTGATGTCCAAGCTGTACGTTGGCGTACTCGAAACATCCTACTTCGTGCTTAGCGTGAAAAACCGCTCCCGACTCTTTCGCAAAAAAGATGTGCTCCCCAGGAATAGACCAATATATGTCTCCATTGCGCCGAGTCGGATTCGTCTTTCTCCACCATAGTACCCGTTGCAGGAGGTTGTGGGCCTTCCCCCAAGCATACAACTCTGATAATGCTTGGTAGGGGCAGAAGACATAATAGGTCTTAGCCTTGAGTGTCGCCCAGTCGGGCAATACCTCGAAGGGAAAAGCATCATCCCATTCTCCGAAGTCCACGCTGCCATATCGGTTTATGCCACTGGCCGTCAGGTTACACTCCTGACTCACACCATACGGCGGGTCGGTCAGCACCAAGTCCACGCTCCCCGCCGCCAACTGCGGCAGCACGTCCCGACAATCAGCGTGGTAGATCACAATGCCCCGCCCATCGTCATAGTACGGCTTCACTTCCAGTCCTCCGTGACTCCATTTCTGCTATAATATGCGGAGCAAAGCCTCGGCAGTGTGTTAGCACCCCGAGGCGCGGCACAACGAATTGGAGGTTCGCCATGCAACGCAATTCTACCACAGGTCGGTACATCCCCGATAATGGACTCATTCTCAAGACCTGCATTCGCTGCGGAGCCAGCAAGCAGGTCTGGCGTTCCGAGCAGGGTACGGGCCACTATTGCAGTCTTGGATGCTATCTTGCTGCCCGCAGAGAACGCTCCCTCGCAGAGCGTTTTTGGTCGAAGGTTGACAAGAATGGCCCAGTCCCCGAACATCGCCCTGAACTTGGTCCCTGCTGGATTTGGACTGGCGACCATCTCAAGCGCGGCTATGGCCTGCTCAGTTTTGGACGCGGGCCGACACGAAAACGTATACTTGCTCACCGCATTTCGTGGGAACTTCACTATGGCCGCCTGCCAGAAGGCAAGCCCTTTGTGTGCCATACCTGCGACAATCCTCCCTGTTGTCGCCCCGATCATCTGTTTGCAGGTAGCGATGCCGACAATCAGAGAGATATGGTGGCTAAAGGTCGTAACCAGCGGGGCGACAACCATTGGTCTAGGCGAATGCCTAACAGGGTTGCACGGGGTGTCAGTAAGAGGGACAGTAAGTTGACGGAAGATGAAGTGCGGGCGATTCGCACGCGCCATGCTACGAAGGGCGATAGTTATAGAGTGCTGAGCCAGGAATACGGCATTAGTAGCTCGGCTATTCAGGCCATAGTAAATCGCCGCAACTGGAAACATCTTACCTAGCGCCATTCTGAATCACCCGCTCCGTAGCAGAAAACCGTGTAGGCCCATGCCCCGATGTTCCAGGCCAGCCATTCCATTTCCAGGGCGAACTCGGGCGCTGTAACCCCCTGCTGCTGCCATCCGATGTTGCGACCTATGCCATCGCGTCCCGTCTCGCCGATCAGCACGGGCAGCGGGCACGCCTCGATGAACGCCCTGTACCGGGCCACCTCTGGCTCAACCTGCATTGGGCGCTCAAGCGAGTATAAGTGGAGACTCAGCCCAGTTATGTTCGGGTCCTTCGCCAGCTCCTCGACAACCCACATCGGGGGTAGGTTGTGGGTGGACATGGAGAGCGCCCAATAGTCGCGGCCATAGAGTTGCGCTTGAGCTGCACATACGCTCTCGATTGCGATGGCAAGTCGCCAGGTCGCTGCATCTGTGCCCTCGGTTACGTACTCGTTCAGGCCGACCCAGGCATCGAACGGCTGGCCTCTAGTTGCCTCCTGGAAGCCGAATAGCAGTGGCCCAAGATTTCCTCCCGCGAGCACTGCGGCCTGCGCCTCAGCCCTCCAGAACTGTCTTCCTATCACATAAGCGTCGGGGACTCTCTCCTTATATTGCCGCCAGAACGGGCCGGTGGAGGCCCAAGCCTTCACGATTCTTGGTCGGTCAGTCTTCAGTAGCTCGGCAACCTCGCCCAGTGCAAGCACGAAGACGCCAGGCGTGGTGGTCATTGCTGTACCTCCTTGGCAGTGAGAACAGCACGGGCTTCAGTTTCCAGCCTAGCCACATCTTCCAGGATACACTTGGCAATATGCCGTGCCCAGGATGCGTGTAGCCGCTCAGACGATATGCCGGACTGATAGACCAGCGCTACCGCTGCCCGCGTTTCATCATCCGTAAGTGGTGGAAACACGTCGGGCGGGTACGCATCGGCCCACGTCTGCACCGCAGCCCGCCAGCGAGCATTCTCCGCCGCCAGCCGTGCTATCTCCTCATCCTGCTCGAAGACGTGCATCGAGAGCCAAGTTTCGTCGTCATAGACATCAGGTCTCATTCACTCCGTCCTCTCCCCATCCCTACTCGCCTGTCGCCTCAGGCGACCTCTAACCATCCCAACCAGAATGTACACGACCAGCGGGATGAGCACAGCGAGCACGAGCAGCGCCTCTATCGGCCCGGTGCCATCGCCCACCACAAATCGAGGCTCAGGATACATCCTTCACCGCCTCGGTCTGGGCTGCCAGCCGAAACTCCAACCAGTTATCACAGTAGTCCCGGTTACCTGAGTGCTGCCGAAGGTATACCATGCGGCCCGATGTACATTACGCCGCCATAACCAGCCTAGTAGCCGTCGCCAGAGTCCCATCTTACTCCTCTCCTCTCACTTTTAGAGCTTCTGGTATCTCGCGGTGCGCCATGCCGTCGAGCAGGTGGTTGCTCTGGCGCACATACCACAGATAGACCGCCCACCGCGAGGGCAGCCTCAGTGCCTCGACTCCCACCCCTGCATCTTCCCATCGCCAAGCCATCGCCGCAAAGTACAGATAGAACGTGTTCAGTCTTTTGTGGTCACACCTTATCAGCGCCCCCGGAAGCAAGCACGATATGAGTGCCCCGATTCTATCCTGGCAGTACCATAGAGTCGCTGTCAGCCTCTCAGCCACCATCTACCCCCTTTCGGCCCCTACCAAGGCCCCGTGTGCTTAGTGCGCTATGCCATCCAGCCGGACGGCAGTGCGCAGGGCCTGCCACTCTGCTTTCTTGTACCAATATGGCTGCGAGAAGAACTCTGGCTGGTCGAAGCCCAGTTGTTCCACCCACTCCACCACCGCCCGCGCCGCAGCATCAGACACCATTCTGTCACGCTCGCGGCTGTTACCAAGCCTATGGGTGCGCCACTCGGTATACACCGCGTCCAGCGTGGCGTCAGTCAGAAGTGCCGGATGTGGCAAGCTCATGTTCCCTCTCCTTTGTCCAGGCCCACGGCAGCGCGTAGGGCCATCCAGTCCTCCTGTGCCTCTGTCTCGGGCACTTTGCCCCACTGCCAGCGAAGCACATAACTCTGAACGCCACGGCAACCCTGGTAACTGGCCTTATGTGAATCTGAGTGTCCCGATGGTAGATCACATCGAAATGTTGTGAAGTCCTCGCCGATGGCTATGGTTGATCGGCATCGTCGGGGCTGCTTGTCTGTCATTCGGCCTCCTCTCTCTAGCCGCCCTGCGCGGCTTCGTCTAGCCGTCGGTCCTTGCCCGTCAGGTGAATCACCGTCGCACCGTGCATCAGCGACTAAGCCTCCGGTAATCCACATCGCCACAATCCACCACGGTTACTAACCCACGGTCGCGCAAACGAGAGGCGATGCGCGGGTCGAGCGATTCCGCATCGGCGTTGGTAGTAACTACGGTACTAAGTCGCCAGTCGTAGCGGTCGTTCAACAGTGAGTACAAGACCTCCCGTGTCCAGTCCGTCTCGCGTTCAGCGCCCAGATCGTCCAGGACGAGCACTGGAACCAGTTTGATTTGTTCTAGCGCCTCGCTGAACGTAACCCGGCGACCGTCAGTGTCCTGCAACGTGCGCTTGAACCACTCGATCAGCCTCACCGCATTGACGAAACATGCCGCTTCGCCCGATGCCCGCACGCTGTTAGTGATCGCCGCCGCCAGATGCGTCTTGCCGCTACCCTTCACGCCACTAAGAACCAACCAGCGTTTGCGATAGTTGCGGGCGTACTCACCCGCGCCGATAGCGGCCGCCACACGCTTCTTGTGCCCGACTTTTTCATCCAGGCTCCACGAGGCGAAGGTCTTGTCAGGAACCCATCCGTTCACCCTAAACATCAGGTCCCAGGCTTCGCAGCGGCGGCGCGTCGGCAACTTGCAAGGACACTCGACCAATTCCCCAAAGCCAGAATCGCCAGGATATGCGTCAAGCACCAGCCACCCAGTATCCTTGCAGGTCGGGCAACCGTCATGTGTTCGGGGGTTCATAGTCCTCATCCCAGCCTCGGGGTGCTCGATTTGGATTTCTTTCAGGCTGTCCGCTAGTTTTTGCATTCCGCTCTCCCCGCAGTATGCTAAGATTCGCCGCTATTGCGGTCGGCGTGCAATCAATCTTCGACCATCGGGACTCGTATGCCGCCTTAATCTTCGGGATATTCTCCGGCAATACGGGCGGGTCGGCACGTCGCAACTCTGCGCCAGCCTTGTTATACCGTCCGCGCTCGGAATCGGTCTCAGGCTTTCCAAAGGCCGACACAAGAGCCGCATACATCGTCTCGCTTTGGGACTGTAATTCAGACTTGCCATTAGGATGCGTCGGTTTTGCCCGCGCCTTTGGCGCAACAGAAGCGTTAGCTTCTGATGTAGTCTTCTCTTCCCGTGACTTCTCTTCTCTTCTAAGTGACGTCACGTAGTCTGGTGGCAAGACCTGCGTAATATCTTGCGTAGTCCTTGCGTAGTCCTTGCGTAGTTCGCTCACTACTGGTGGCAGGTCTACGCAAGTCTGATAATCCTGGGACGTGTGAAACTTGCCGCAGTTATGGCAAGGGTATTGTCCAGTAGCGCGGAAGCGCAGGTCTTGATGCCGCTCCCATTTCCTCAGCCAAAGGTAGTCTTGGCCTTCATGTTGGTAAGGTACGACGTTGTGGCAGATCGCCGTGATGTGGTCCCGCATGAGGGCAACCTGTTGGGTCATTACATCATCATAGCCGAACACCCATCGGCGAAGAATTGCTGGATCGCCCGACACGTGCCCATAATCATCGGCGAAACTGATAAGCCCAATGAACAGAAGCCGCTCTTGGCTGGTCAGTTTCCCCAGGTCGGGGTCGTCCCATATCGTCGGTGCCAGCATTCGCTTCCGAGCCATCAGCCGTCACCCCTCGCGGGCAATGCAAAAGCCCGCTTGACATCCCTGTAGACGCCATCACTGACGGTCGGGGCAAGCGGGCTACGGTCATTCTGCTGCTGTGTCATTTTACTATCTCCCGACAAAGACAGTGGGCGAGCCGCCGACCGTGTCGGCGACCGGCGGCAACCCCGTTGGCCTTCGGAGCTTTCGCCACTGGGTGGCAGTGTATTCGCCACCAGCCATGTTATACCATGAGGCCGCCGTGTCTGTCAAGGGGTTCATCCGCGCCCGGGCTCTCACGCATCGCCCTTCTTGTCGGCGCTATCCTTCGCCACCGGCGTCAGCTTTCCCTCGATACGGTTGAACCAGTAGACTGTGGACTTGTCGAGCCCCAGTTCCTTGTACACGGTGTCCCACCAGCGCCGACGTTGTGCCTCCACCTGACACCGGGCCTCAGCAACGGTGCGAGTTACCGCCGCAAGCACAGCATCCAGCGCCCGCTCTTGGTCCTGTATTACGCCCCACTCTCCGACAAGGCCCGGTGCGAGCCAGTAGTTGGTGCCGTCCGTCTCATAACCGTAACCTGGGCCTACCTTGTGTTCACGCTTAGTCGCCATGCTACACCTCCTCTTGCTTTGTGCCCTGCAAGCACTGGCATACTTGCAGGGCGATGGGAATATGGAGCGGGGATCGCTCCCGGTCGAGCCGTGTGGAGTCGAACCACTGCACCATACGGCCCCGGCGTACCGACTGGTTACGGTAGCCGGGGCGTGTCCCGCCACGCCGCCAGCCCGTGTTCTATTGTAGACCTAGGCGGTGGTTCGAGCCGCCCAGGGAGCGTGTACCTGCGGCTCCGCCAATTTCCCTCACTGGAGACCTAGTAGCGGTCGAGAGCCGCGCGACGAGCACGATGCCTTGCTCAAGGACACCGAGGAACCTTCCCGTCTGGGCTATGGAAGGGGACTCGAACCCCAAATGCCGCAGTTACTACTGCTCTCCGGCTTCCTTGTTGCAACAAGTCGGCCGGCGCCTCTGCCGTTCGGCTACCATAGCATGTTGTGCTGCCTGCCCTCTATGTCAGGGGGCTTTCATGGCGAACGTGTACCCACTGGCAGCGGGTGTACTAGATAGGCTCGGTCGCAGCCGCATGTGCAGCCTGCTCTAGTTTAGCGTCGTTGGCCTCAAATACCGCGATGGCATCGTTGAGCGACTTCGTGAGCTTCACGAGGGCGTCGTCGCTGATGTCGGACTTTGGCTTCTTGACCTCAATCCCGCGCTGGTCCGCTGCCCGCGCTGCCTTCTGGTAGTCGGCGATCAGGTCTTGGCGGGTGGGCGGTGGTGGCTCGGTCGCTGCAGGCCCCGACGGTGGGCGCGGCGGCTTTGGGGCGGGGCCCGTAGCCTCCGCCCCATCCCGCGCTGCCTCGACGCGCCGTACCTTGCCCCCAGCAATGTAGCTCTGTATCAACTGCTGTTTGATATTCTCCGGTATCAGCTTTTGCTTGGCATTGCGAAGCGCCTTCTGCCCCCCCTGTTCATACCAGAACTCATTGGGCTTGCCATAGGCCATCTTGCTCTGCCGCTTCTGCCCGATAACCTGGTCGAGCTTGACTTCCGAGCCATCGTTGTGTACAGAAAACCGGGCAACGGTGGCCTTGAAATAGGCAGCGTCGGCGTCCTGGTACTCTATCATCACATCCAGTTCACGCAAGACTTCACCCTGCCGTGCCATGTGGCGAGCCGCGTCATCGGTTCCCGACTTCGACAGGCCCCGTACTGTCTTGCCTCCGGACTGGAACTCATAGACATATTCCTGGAGCACCGCGCCCTTAAGCTCAGCGATGATCTGCTCGTCGTCCAGCCGGTCCATCGCCTGGAAGACGCCCTGGTCTGTCGTTGCCAGTGCTGTGTCCGTCATCCCTCTCCCTCCTATTCGTCGTTGTCGCGGCTTGCGGCTGCACCTGCCGCCGCCTTCGTGGTTCGGGTCCAGATGTGTAGGGGGTTCATGCTGGCCTCGACCTCGGCGTATGCCTTCGCAAACTCCTGCTCGCTTTGCGCCATCGCCGCCGCTGGCGCGCCCTCGCGCTCGGTGTCCAGATGGGCGGGTGGCCTATCCCGTCGCTCGATAGCCGTCATCCTCTCGGTATAATCAGCTTCGATGCGCGCTATCGCTCGCTCTTGGTTGCGCTTGGCGTCTTGAACTACCTCGGTATATTCCTTGTCAGCTTCGCGTACCGCGCTGTCATGGATTCGCTGTGCGGACTTGGCCGCGGCCACCCGAGTGCGGAGGCGCTCGGGGTCAAGATGCTCGGGCGGCTCCGTAGCCGTGCCGCGCAGTTCGCCGGGATAGTCCTTCCCGCTTTCACTTAGCGCGGACATGAGGTCCGGGTCGCTGTGGTCGCCCCGCATCTCTGCCCGCACCTCGGCCTCGATGTCAGCTTCATTAGCATCGGCTTGCGCTATCCTCAGCGCCGTCTTGCTACGAAAGCCTAAGCCATCTATCTGCTCGCATAGAGACTTTACTATACCCTTCAACTGTATGTTCTGGTTGCGCAATAGGTCGTTGTGGCCCCAGGCCATCGCCAGCTTCCGCCGGGCCTCGTCACGCTCGGCAAGAAGCTCGGCGGAGCGCCCGTACTCGTCAGCGAGGGCGCTCTGTGTCTCGCCGAAGTCCTTCTGTATCTCCTTAGCCTGGTCCTGTTCCCAGACTAGTGCAGCGGCCAGCGCCTCGATTACTGCTTTCGCTTCTCGTGGTTCCATCTCCCTCTCCTATCGCGTCTACATCTACCAACCCAAGCTTTTGCTGGCAGATACAGCGCCTGGATGCCCTAATGCGGCCTTTTTCTCTCCCATCCGTGTTTTGTAGTATTCCACCACGCGACCTTCGTACAAGTCGCTACGGAAATACCGGTCCCCAACAGCCGCAAATCGCCAATGGCCTAATAGCTGTTCATACGTGGCCCCATCGATCCATTGCCTCATAGCTTCCTCGGTTTCCATCGCTCTCTCTCCTCTCTTCGTATAGACCTATGGCTAATTAGGTCTAATTCGCGGCTGTTCTCGGTTTACTTTCTCGTCCATTGTCATACTGGCTGCCGCTCCAAGCCACCACATCGCGCAACCGCCGCCCTCTACGCCGTGGTTAGCCAGCCACCAGGCGCATTCGTTTTCCAAACATAAGCGCCTGTCAAACTCATAATCGGCCCTGGCTGTAGACAACAACGGACAAATCTGCATCTCTCACTCTCCCTGCTTCGGCCCGTCGGCCGGCCAGTTCCGCAAAAACCATCCCCCGAGCTCGACCGCCATATGCGCGAAGACGACCAGCGCCACCAAATACGCGCCGAACACAAGCGCCTCGAAAAAGGTGCGCTCTGTCATCGCTCGCCTCCCGCCACCGCTTTGGACTGGGCCAGCCGCTTGCGACAAGCCACGCAGTTGTCGGGGCTCTCATCATTCCCCTGCTCCAATCGGATACCAGCGGCCTTGAATAACATGCTACTCCAATGGCGGCAGAGCGAGCGGCCAGCCCGATAGTAGTGAGCCTTCCGTTGACCCATCGCCCAACCCCATCCCTCATTATTCTCAGTCATTGTCCTACTCCTGCACCCGGCGGGTTAACCCCTCGGCAGGTCTCGTACTCGCGGCAGGTGATCGGACATGGAAGATAATGTGCTACATGGTTCTCGCACTCGACGGGCCACGTCCCCATCATCTCGGCATAGAGCCGTTGTCCCTCACCACACAGCAAGCCCTGGTGGGGATTGTTGCACTCAGCGCAGGCCGTGATGTGCGAGTGATACGTTGCCTCAGGCCCGCCGAATGATGCTAGCGCGGCGTCCACCTTCGCCCGACGGCGGGCAAACTCGCTCTCAGTTGTCATTATCCTGTCCTTTTCGGGAAGATGATACTGCCGTTCCAGGGACAATTCGGACATTCCTGGGCGTGCAGCGCCTCAATCTCCACCTGATGGTGGCTTATCGCCTTGTTGTACTTAGCCCGCGCCTTGTCGCACCCAGCCCGCGCCTTGTCGTACCCAGCCTGCGCCTTTTCGTACCCAGCCCACGCCTTGTCGCACCCAGCCCGCGCCTTTTCGTACCCAGCCCACGCCTTGTCGTACCCAGCCTGCGCCTTTTCGTACCCAGCCTCCGCCTTGTCGTACTCAGCCCGCGCCTTTTCGTACTCAGCCCGCGCCTTAACTACTACCTCTGGTAGTTGGCCCCTTACAGGTTGCATTAGTCGCAGCCGCAATTCTACCTCGCTGGCAGGCTTTTCTGCGCGGATGTAGGCCTGCCGTCCGACTGCATCAAAGCACCATTCCATCAGCACATCGTGGTGTACATGCCAGTAAAAGCCCTCGTTGGTGTCAGGCTCAGCAGGGTTCATCATCCCATCCTCTCTCTTTCACCAGCCTCTCCTCAGCCACGCCGTTCTCATTCTCCTCATCGCGGCGCAGGTCATTATCGGGATGTCGCCGGGCGTAACCCGCAGCATTGGCCTCCGCGTTGCGGCGATACGCCTCGTGCATTGCTTCAGCGCAGCGGCGGTCGTCGGCGTGCAATTCGGCGAGGAGCTTCCGTCGCTCGGTGTTAGTCAGCATCTTCGGCAGCTTCTCTGGCCGCAAAAGTATAGCCCGTTGCCAGTTCACGCAACACCCGCTCTGCGAGGCGAGAGATGGGCGCGCCCCGTTCCCACTTCGATACGCTTCCTGTGTCCACCCCAAGCGCAACGGCGAACTCCATCTGTGTCATACCCAAACGGTCGCGCAGTGCTTTTACATCCTGTCCGTTCATGCTGCCTCCTTACATACGTAGCCTAGCACAGTACCTAGGGGATGTCAACCCAATTGGCCGTTACTATGCTGTTATAAACCATAGCCAATAAGTCCCAGTGCCGCTGTAAGGATACGTTATCATTGCCCCGGCCGGAGAGAGAGAAACGGCCGGGGCGGAGCTGGCTGCGCGACGGGATGGGGCCGTCGCGCTTTCTATCTATCCCAGCCCTCGAACTCGTCTATCCACGCGACATGCTCCGGCCCAGGCCACTGTGTTCGCAGGTTACGCAGGAGCATACTCGCCAACTGGTGGTCCTCGGTTCTGGCGATAACCTTGACCTGCGGGTGCTTGTCGGGATTGTCGGTGAAGGCTGAGGTAACATTTGTCTCCTTTAAGTAGTAGGTCACCCAATACCTCCGTTTAACCACGCGAACTCCTGAAACGCGGCCAGGGCTACATTGTTATAAGCCCTCGCAGCCTCCTCGGAACTGTTGAAGTAACCTAAGTGATGCCTTTTGCCTTCATAGTTAATGTATGCAACCCAACGCCCGCGCTTATCCCAGGACACACCTTTGTAACCACTAGTATTATCCGCGCGTCGCTTCACATTGTAATGATTATCCCTACTGGTGCACACTCGGAGATTATCTCGGCGGTTATTTAGGCCATTCTGATCCCAATGGTCCACCTGCATTGCGGAGGCGCTATTCATGATAACTCTATGCATGAGCAACGTCTTCTGCCGCCACCTGCCCCGGGCCGTGTTGCGCCGCGCATACCAGGTACGAGCGTTGGGCTTGCGGTAAGCGTACCATTTCCACTGCATCAGCCATTCGTAGTCAGCGTCGTCAACCACCGCAACTTTCCCCTGAGTCAACGGTATCTCTTTCACCTGAGCCTCCGAACAGGAAGCCCCCATCCGCCTGGCAGTCCTTGTCTAGGGGACTAGCACTTTAGGCTTCAGGGGGCATAAAATAGACCGCCCGATGCTATGAGTCCCCTAGACAGCCACAGTCTAAGGTTTCAGCCGCGCCTTGTCAACCATCCGCTGGAAGTGGAGTTGTGCCAGCCGTATCGCCTTCTCTTCCAAAGCCATCCTATCACCAGAGACACAAGTACCTATGGAAATGCCGTCTAACATCACGTCAGCGCTACACGACCCATCGGCATAGTCCTCCGGTATGACCGTGTACGGCCCCACAGGGTACTCCACGGCTAGGCCGTGAGCGGCTCACTGGTGATGGCGCGGAGGAACAGGTTAATGACGATTATGATGGCCGTTTGTGCCTCCTCCTCGATGACGAAGCCGGTCTGCGTCTGCACTGCGATAGCAACCGCAGACACGACGTTGAACCAGAATGTCCTTGACTGCCAGAACTTCTTGCCCATTTCCTTAACTCACCTCCGCGAATTTGTGCTATACTATCAGGAAGTAGAAGCCCCCGCGTCGCGTCAACGACCGAGGGCAACGGCACCCCAAGTCTGGAAAGGAGACTCAAGATGCAACCTCAGTTTACCACAAAGGACGTCGAACGCTTCTGGTCCCACGTTGACAAGTCTGGCGATTGCTGGCTGTGGACTGGTTGCACACTCAGCGGCTATGGCTATTTCTCTGTTGGGAATAAAGACCTTCGTGCCCATCGCTTTGCCTACATCATCAGCTATGGCCCGCTTCCCGATGAGAAGCCCTACGTCTGCCATTCTTGCGACATAAACTATCCCATCGGCGATCCTGGCTATCGTCGTTGCGTTCGACCTGAGCACCTGTTTGCAGGCACTCATGCAGATAACTTTAAAGACGCCGTGAGTAAGGGGCGAATGGCATCTGGTCAGCGCCACGGCACTCACACCCATCCTGAGCGGGTGGCAAAAGGCGAGCGACAAGGCAAGGCCAAACTGACTGCTGATGATGTGTCTGTAATCCGCCAACTGCGTGCATCGGGGCTTATGTTGCAAACAATAGCCGCCAGGTATGAGGTGTCCGAAAGTTGTATCTGGAACATTGAGCTGTGCCGAACTTGGAAGCATGTATTGTAATCTCTTTCATCCTAACATCTTCATAACTACAGCCGTGGCGACGGGTATGAACAGACTCGCAGCAATGCCTGCGCCGACGAGCTTATTGCGCCAGCTTTCCAGGCCACAGAGTCGCAACTCGTGCTTCTCCTGTATCTCAAGGGCAGTCCCTACCATCCCATAGAGACGGACGAGATAGCCGTGATCGTCTATTGGTTCCGGCCCAAGCATCTTCTTCATACCTCCGATTATAATTGCACGTCGCTCGTTTTGTAACTGTGGCTCGACCCCAGGTCAGCCCCCAAAACTACCAGGTTTTGGTGGCCGAGCACGTAGTATCTACTAGGTTAGCTGCTGGCGTCATTGACCGCCCCAGCGTCGCCGAGCACCATGACTATCAGCTTGCTACTCACACTCCCGAATGTAATCGTTCCCGTGCCACTGTTCCGCAGGGCTTGCAGCTTGAGAGTGTGTGCGGCGGCAGTGAGCGGGACTAGCCAGATTTGGGTGAACGTCTGGCGCGATGCTACACCAGTGGCGTTGATTACAGCAGCAGCGCCCTCGTTCGTGCCATCTACATCGAGCAGGCCCAGGAATTGATCACCGTCAACCGTGTGCGATGAGACTCTGAACACACCGATGACGAGTGCGACGCTGGCTATGGCAGGCGTAACCGAGATGGTTGCCCCTGTCAGGTCGGTCTCCGTCGTGCCAGAGGTTGTTGTTCCTGCGGTGCATCGCTGCTCGATGATGGTCGGGGCGAGCATCCGGGAGGTTATCTTTTCGTCGAGCGCGGTGGTCCGGCCCGCAAAGGCGTCTATGATCTGATTCACGTCCTTCGGTACTACGGCCCGCATCTCGTCTACGCGATTGAGAATCCACGTTACGATGGGAGGCATCCTCAGTCCTCCCGGTCTACCGGCTCGCCGAACAGCGCGTAGGCGTTGAGGACGGGCGTAGATGTAGCCACGGTGGTTCCCAACTCCCACTCCACCCGTATCCGGCGGTAGAATGCGCCAGGTGGCAGACGGACGCTGTGATAGCCCTCCTCGACCGCCTGCTGTGGCAGTATGGTTTGGCCGTTGTCAGCCACCACCTTCAGCTTCAACGTGGTGCTCGTGGGCTGAATAGACCAGTACATCACCTTGTCCCACAACTTCAGCTTATCGGGCGCGCCGCCATCGTCCCACGGCTCGTACAGGGTGCCCGTGGTCTCGTAGGTGCATCGGCTATCCTGTTCGGGGTCGGCAACGGTGGGGAGTATGACGTAGGCTACTTTCGAGGTGCTGCCATAGGATGTCCAGAGCACCGGCCCGCTCGTAGAATCCTGAGAGTACCCCGGCACGAATGAGCCATACTCAGTCCAAACAAATAACGTGCTGGTGTGCCAGACGTGCCTTCCCTCGGTTTCCACGCACTTGAGCAGCCGCAGCTTCAGGGAGTCGTTTGTGGCCATAAGCGCGTATAGCGCGTGATGTGTTTGTTTTACCCAGTGGATTCTTCCTACCATGTTAGAGTAGAGCGTGTCCACCGGGCTTTCCAGACGCCGTTGTTGCTGCGCGCCGGGTGTTACATTTACCATGCCGATGTCGTGCCCGAAAACATACAGCGCGCTCGGCTCTGTGGGAAAGTAGATGCGCCCGCGCCAGACATCTGCGCCGTACCCGGAGTTTACTGGCGTCGTGCCCACCATCTCCTGATTGAGAGGCACGATGTTCCCCGCGTAGTCCATTTGTACCGGTCCCCGCTCGGTGAAGAACGCGATGCCATCGCTGAAGCCCGCCAACCCGTGAACGGGTATAGTGCCGTCGTTGAGCGCGTCGGCTGACGACCAGCCGGCTCCCGCATTGAGCGCCGCGGCCACCGCCGACACTTGAGCGTGGCTGGCGGCTCCCGTCCCATATAACTTGTGCAGGGTGTCACGCAGCGCCAGCAAGTAAGTGGCATCGTCCCAATCACCCGCCAGCGTCGAGGCTGTCCAGCCTGCCAAGTCGCCGCTGGCAGAGTACACGTATGGCGTGCCAGCCGCGAAGATGTAGCCGCCGAACGACTGGATGGACCAGAATTGCCCAGTACCAGCGACATCATACACCGTGTCCACGGCCGGCGTGGTGCTCCAGGTCTTGAGGCGGAAGATTTTGCGGTTCCCGCTGCCGTTGCCGCCGATGTAGAAGCTGGTGGTTCCCGAAACGCGATGCTCCCCGAAGCAGAAGGGGGTGGTGCTGGTGCCCGTAGTGAGTAGATTCTGCTTCGGGGATAGAATGACCTTGTATGGGCTGGAACAGTCAACGCCGTCGCCAGTGACATATCTGGCGGGATTGTTGCGGTCGTGGAGATAAGCCCCGTAGCCGTCGGCCCAGTTGTTCTTATAAGTGAGAACAGAACTAGCCATCTTTAACTTACCTTAATGGGAGTGTTATGTGCTTCGTGGGCGCTTTCACACGCAGGAGCCGCTCTTTGGTCGCCTGGTCCGCCCGGATCCGCCCCAGCGTGCCCTGCAACTCCTCGGTATCCCCATAACTTCCGTCGGCCAGAACGTGCTCCAGCAGCTTAATCGCCGCCCGCCCCGCTATCAGCGGCACCTGGTCGAGCAAGATGTCAATAGTGTCGCTGTCCGCCGTAACCGTCGGCCACACCCCTAGCCCCAGAACCCGCATGTAGTCATCGCGGGGCAACAGGCCGCGGTAGTGGCCGTAGCCGCCATGTACGTTAAACGGCATCGGGAAGTTGTGGTAAGGCAGCGTGGCGTAATCTAACTCGCTCTGCAAAGTGGCCGCTGCCTGGTCTATGCCCCGCCGCCGCTCTACACTCCGCAAGTCGCTGATCGCCTCGCTGATGGGGATGACGCTTGTTCCCGTTTGTCCGGAGAGCTTGACGTGTACGGCGTCGAAGAAAGTATTGGTGTTGCTTGTGCCCTTGTGAAGCTCGATGTAGACCGGTTGCGTGCCGTCGGAGATGGTTGCTGTAACTGTCAGTTTGGTCCAATCGGTCGTTGTCAGGGCCGTGCCGTTCGTGGTGACCCCGCCGGTGGTCAACGCCAGGTAAGCGCCATTGGTAGCTGCGCCCTTGGCATAGGCTTCGAGGCTGATGACCTCGCTGCGAATGTCGCGGCTGGGCACAATAAGTTGGCGCACGTAGGCATCGCTCGCGACGGCGGCTATCTTGAGGGCCGCGAGCCCTTGGTAGAAGGTGGTCGTCTCGCGCGTGATGGTGCCGCTCACAACCTCCCAATCGTAGGGCGTGTTGGCGCGCCACTGCTCCATGTTCCCATTGCGGGCTAACTGTCCCGATAGGAACTCCTCGATGACAATGCGGGGAAGCACGTCGCTGATCTCCCCGAGGGCGTCGCTGATGGCCTGGATTTTCCAGAGGCGGGGGAAACGGTGGAGACGGAATGTGACGCCAGATAGTATCTGGCCCGCGAATACCGGGCTGACGGTGAACGTAACGATGCCGCTAGAGACGCTGGTGCTCGACACCGGGCGCACGGCACCATCATAAGTGCCGCTGGTGATCTCAATGGCAAAGCGTTGCCAGGACTGCGCGGGGCGCGAGGCAATGTCCTCCGAAGTGGTGGGGAACGTGTCGCCGCCCGCGCCGCCATTCCCGCTGGCTGCGCCAGTGACGTAGTCGCCTGCGAGTTTCGAGACCTCGACCTCGATAGTTGCTACGGTTTGGGCCATAATGCCCTCCTAGTACTTCGCCTTCTTCTCCATTGCCTTCTTGTGCTCCGCTGGGGTCATGTGGGCGTGGGATGGAGGCATGCCGCCCATCATACCCTCGCCCTTCTTCGGTGGCATGCCCTTCGGTGGCATGTTCCCCTTGCTCGGCATCTTCCCTTTGGGCATCTGTCTATCCTTTCTTCTTCTCTGGCAGCTTCTTGACGTGGCTGCCACTCAGGTACTCGCTCAGTTGGCTTTCGCTCATCCCGGTCTTCGTGGGCTTGCCCTCCCTGGCCCGTGCCAGGTCAGCGCCCATCAGCCCGGCTTGTTTCCTTGACTTCGGTGGCATCTCACCCTCCTATGGTTCCGACCAGCAGAACAGCATTCCGTTCCACCACACAGTAATGTCCACCCCTACGACTTCGGGGAACTCGATGGTCAGGTTAATCGGATCAGCGGCGGTCATCGGCAGCCACAGGTTATTCTCAGTCTTCTCAAGATACACTCGCCGCTCTTCCACGTAGGTATTCGCAGAGGACGGGTTGAGCACAGCATGTAGCGGCATCGAATACAAGCGAGTCAGATTGGGCGTGCCGCCGATGATGTTAGTCCACACGTTGAAGTTGACGGCATGGTTGACGGGGCCACTAGCAGATGTTACATTGGCTGCCAGGTCTATCCTGTCTATCAGTGCGCGCTTGCCTAGCATGATAGGCGGAAGGTGCAACATACCAGAAGTGCCCGCTGGTGCCAAAGCCTGGGCATTCCAACCGATTATGCGCCGCGCCTTCAGCGCGTTGGGAATATGCCCGGGCCTCAGTCCTTGCTCGGCAAAAGCATAGGGGACTTGCTCGGAGGCAACTAAAGCGATACCCATTGTTGCCCCCTGGACATTCTGCAATGGCCAGGCCACCACCGCCCCTGCACCTAATTTCAGTACGTCTCGTCTACTCAGCATCCCGTCTCCCTATACCCCCATGTAGTTCCTGCCTAGTTGGTAGAGCCGGTTCACAACATCGGCGGTAAGCTCTGCCTGAACAAAGAACGGACCGAGTGGCCCGCCTGCCAGCTTGCCACCATAAAACCGTGTTGCTATTTCCCCGCTCATAACACCGATTGACGGTAGCGCAGTCAAGTCCTCCATAGCTACATAATTAGCGTGATTGACCGCAGTCCCGTTCGCTAACGCGCCATTCTTATAGGCTTTGATAGTATTTGCTGCCGTTGCGCCTCCAGCGCCATCGTAGGTGAACACCACGAAGGCCCAAGTAGACAGAGTTAGGACTGCCGACAGTGGACGAGAGCAAGATACTGCCGCGCTGTCATCCCACAGGCGCAAAGCAGGGATAGGAACCGCAGGGTCATCAATTTCGAGTCCCCACTCTCTATCCGTGTTGTTATCCTTGGAAAATGGCTGCTGGTATGTCCCGCCAGCATTTGTAGGATACAACCACAAGCCTAGACTAAAAGCTGAATCGGCGGAGCCGTTCCCCCGCGAGAAGTAGGCAACATCGGGCGTGTCAGCACCTTCATCTGTGCCATCGAAACTGACGATGGGAACATAGCCAGGCCCAAAAAAGAATGGCGGCGTATCAAAGGTTGTTACCGCTTTGGAGTACGTGAATACTACCTGCTGGTCGCCCACACTGGTGCAGGTCGTCCTATCAGTGGCCTCATGTTGGGCATCCCCTATCGGGACGATGATCCCAGTAATACCGAGGATGCTGAGGACGGCCTCACGGATGGGTGCCCAGTGCATTTTGAGATCGAAGCCAGGCTCGAATTGCCTTATCCCGTTAATGTACTCTGTCACTACAGCACCTCCCGCACGACAATGCGGCCCCCGATGGTACGCGCGTCCGTATTCGTGAAGGCCACCGTTACGTCGTCGTTCAGGTCGAGCGGATAGGGCGGGTCCCAAATCTGCACGATGCTGGTAGCCGCGCTCGCCGAGGGATTCACGGAGTACAGCACGGGGTCATAATTGGCGCTGCCGCCGGTGTTCTTCCGCGTTACCGTGAAGCTCTCGCTGGTGGTGGGGGCAGAGCTGATCTTCGCCTCGACCATGACAACTTCCATCTTGACGTTGGGGAAGTCGGCGGCAATGGTGGTGGTCATGCTGATGGCCCCGGTGCCATTGAAGGGGTAGGACTTCTGGCGTCGGACGGGGAAGTTCTCGACGCTGGTAGGCAGCGGGTTCTCGACGGAGACCTCATCGTGGCTGTCGCCGTAGGCCCTTCTGACTCTAAGCTCTGGCATTATTTATTCCTTTCCGGTCCTGATATACCTGCTAGAGGCCGGACGGACCGCGTTATCCGGCCTCTAGCTTCTACGGGCTAGGCTGCCTCTGCAACCTCCGCAAGCTCGATCCACTGCACCTGGCAGTAGAAGTTGACGGCGTTGCCGCCGACGTAGACCAGCAAGCCAGCGGGACCGCGCAGGAGCGGCACAACCAGGTCGGCCATGGCCTTCCAGTTGAAGTCCTGGTTCACAGCCGAAGCCGCGAAGCTGAACCTCTTGAGTTCCAGCAGCCCGGTCTCAGCGGTGATGTCGCCAGTCGCCAGTTGGCGGGTCGTGCAGTTGGACGACTCGGCCCGGTTCGTGCTCAGGGACACAGGCTGCTGCGTACCAGCCGCGCCCGTGCCGTCGCCAGGGTCTACCGTGGTAGTCGCAATCGCAATCTCGCCCTGGGTCGTCGCGCCCTGGGACTCCACGATGATGTTGACTGAAAGCGGGATGATGGCCGTGCCATCGGGCACGCGCACCCACGCTTGGGGCCGCAGGGTCGTGATAGCGGTGGTTGCAGCCGTCGCGATTGGGGTCGTCAGGGTCCCGAAGTGGCAGCCCATAAGCCGCCCTTCGAGGCCCTTCGCGATAGCCCAGGCCGCCGTGAAAAGGGACCCGTCGCGGGTGGCTCGGGCGCTGATAAAGGTCCCCTCGCCCAGCGCCTGAACTGCCGAAGTCTGGGCTGCCATTAGCTTGATGTTTGCCATTGGATTCTCCTTCTTTTTACCGACTTAGTTCTAGGCCAAGTCTGGAATGCCTATACGTCGTTCTCGTCCTCGTCTTCCTCGTCCTCGAGCAGTTCCGCCTCGAGTTCGAGGGAAACGGTGATGCCCTTCGCGCCTGCGGGTTGGCTCACGTCGAATGTGATGACGCTGTACTTCTCCATAACCGTCCCGGCGTTGTTCGTGAGCTTGAAGTCCTCCCACCAGTCCTGCGTGTTCTCGCCCTTCTGCAAAGACGGGCGGTTGGTGAAGATGCTTACCCCGTCGTCCTTGATGTCAATTTGCAAGTCGGCAGCGTCGGGCGCGCGGCGGGCGTGCACCCGCAAGACCCTGGGCGTGTAGTCCCTGTCGAGAATGTAGGCGCGGTCCTGGTTAGTCCCGTCGCCGACGATGGTCTCAGCATGAAAGTCGAGTATTCTGTCGGCCATGCCCACCTCCTTGCTTGGCGTGTTCTTTGTCTCGTTCGTCGAGCGCGGCCAGGACAGCCTCGACGACCTGGGCGGCAACAGCCAGCGCCATAGCTTGCACGCACTGGGCGCTTACCCACACGCAGCCCTGCTGGTCAATTCTCAGATTGACCTGTTGGAGTTGCGCCTTCCCCAACAGTGGCAGTCCTCGCGGATCAAGCATCGCTAGGCCCCCGTGCTGCTGCGCTGGTAGACTATCCAGCGGTCAAGCGTGAGAGTCTTGCTGGTGGTATTGCGGGTCTGCACGAAGACCCAGGGCGTCAGGAGCGTCGCTGCCGTGATTGCGCTCGTCTGCCAGGCGCTCTCGTAGGTCTTCTCGGCGTCGGCGTTCAGCCGCAGGTATTTGGCGCTCGTGCCGTTCAGCGCGACGATCATCCACTCGTAGGTGTCTGCCGCCGGGCTGATGGCCGCCTCGACCGTGGTTGCCGCTACGCCTTCCAGCGCTGCGATGCCCTCCCAGTAGTCGTTGTCGTTAGTGTCGAAGGCCCATAGAGCGCAGCCGTTGGCGTTGAACGTGGGGGTTGCCTTAGTCGCCACCGCGCCCGCGTCCGTGCCCGAGACCACGTCCGTGAAGCCGATCTCGATCTTCGCGCCGCTGATGGCGCTGATCTTGAGACGGGCCGCTATGACGACGTTGCTGTTGCCGGCGAAGTGCAGGCCCAGGGACAGGTCGGAGCGACCGTCCGCGTCCGTGCCTGTTACCAGAATGACCGCGCCGCCCTGCAAACCCGCGCTGATGGCAGCCGCTGCCGAGCCCGCGCCACTGGCCGTACTCTGATAGCCACCGTGAAGCGTGTCGCCCTGAAAGTCGTCATCCCATTTAGAAATGTTGAGCGTCAACAACTCCAACAAGGAAAAGACCTTATCATTGCCGGGGAGCTTCCGCTTGAGTATTTCCCGTGTGGGAAGCTGGATCACACTGTTTGCCATTACAGTCTCCTTCTATTTCTGTGTTCGGGTCTTACCCGTTTGGCACTAATGCGCCCCCGCAATTGGGGCAGTTTTTGACTTCCGGTGGCACCAGCCACGTCTTGCTACAGTTTCCGCAGCGCACCGGCACTACGGCTGCGGGCCTGCGTAGTATCTCGGGTCCGCCACGAAATGGGTCTCTCACGTTATGCCGTCCGGTGGGGACGGAAGCTCGAACCGCACCCGCTTGAACTTGCGCTGTCGGAAGTTCGCCTTGATGGTGTATTCCTTCATGTCCTCAATAACAATGTTCTTGTCCGGCTCGGTCGCGGCGAAGCGGCTTTCCCTCACCTGGATGCGGCTCACTAACTCCCAGCCGTCCTTGTCCATCATCTCGATGAAACGCTTGATGCAGCCATCCCGTATCCGCTGGTACATTCCAGGCGGGCAGTCCGCCAGGCACCGGAAGATGGCCGTCTTGCGGCGTACCGGGTTATCCAGCCCCAAGGCGAGCCGCGCACGTAGCGCAGGCACGTCCAGGAGCGGCCCACGACCGGAGGGCAAGTCCTTGAACTTGCTCCAATCTATGAACGGCAACCCGTTAGGCGGCTTCAAGCTCACTCTCCCAGAATCCGTCACCCCGCGCCTTGGTCAGCCCCGAAAAGCGCACGCGGTACTTGGCCTGTCCATTGTGGGCGCTGATGATGTGGAATCCCACAATCACGCCTTCCGTGGCCAGGTCGAACTTCCGCTTCCCTGCGTAGGCGAGCAGGCGCTGGCCCAACTCCGAGTCCCGGCGAATGCGTACCACCTGATCTTGCTGGAATGCTGGCCGATAGCCCTGGGCGATAAAGCCATCGGCGACCTGTGGGATCGTCTGCGTCCGGTCTATCTGCTGCCCTATCCTGGTCAGTCCGGACAGGTCGGCTTTGGGCGCATTCACACCCTCACGGGCCATCGGCTGGAAGCGCGGGACTGCCTGCGCCTGGTGCGCCACCTTGGTTTCGAGATTGTCCAGGCGGCCCGTGAAGTCCTCGATTTTGGCGGCGAGTTTAGTGATCGCGGCCAACACCGGGTCCTGGGTCGCTTCGGGAGCGGCCTGTGTTGCTTTGTCCATTTCCTATTAACCTCCTCGTTTTAGCTGTGCGCTAAAGACCACGGAGAAAACATCCATGGTCGTCCCTGATCTCTTTTGACCCGTACAGTTGCTCGACGACGATCTTCTGGCACAGGTAGTCAATGTCGAAGACGCTGTGGCTAGTCGGGTTCATCTGCATGACGAGGGCGAGGGCGCTCTTGTGTATCATGCAGTTATCATGTCCTGCCGCGTTGCTGCCTTCGACGTTGGTGCTCTTGTAGACTGGCATGTTCAGCCAGCTTTTCGTGTAAGCTGGCCCGGCAGGCTGACCTATCCCGCCGTGAACGCTGGAATAGTCCGCGTGAATGAAGGCGTCGAGCTTCATCCATTCGGTAATCTGCGCGGGGCTGGCGATGATGACACGGCCATCGTCGGGGCTGTTGGAGTCGTCGAGCGCCTGGCTGCCTTCCAGAATGTCGTCGTATTCCAGCGAGACGCCCAGGGTGCCAATGACGTTGGTAGTGAAGTCATCTACCAGGCCCGCCAGCACGTCGTCAACCGCCAGGTCGAGCGCGTACCCCTGTTTGGGCGCGTACTTGGCCGCCAGGTCAATCATCGCCTGTACCTCGACGATCTTCTCTGTAGCGATGCCGTTGTACTCCCATGTGGCTATCGAGATTTGCAACTGCGTTTCGGTGACCGTCTCGTAAACAATCGCCGCGTTCGTGCTCTTGGCCTTGCTCTGCGCCGTCAGGTTCCCGATACTCCCGATGTTCACGGTGTCGCCGTACTTCAGCCCTTTCTCGTACTTGCGGTCCACGAGGGACGCAAACACAAGCCGCTGCTCGCGCGCGACAATCACTTCTTGGCTCCAAATCTCGGGAATGAAAACGTCAGCCGTGGTGCTATCGATAAACTCACTAGCTCCGGTTGTCATTAAACAACCTCCTTGTTATCTTCCTTTGTATTGCGCCTGTATCCGGTCCCGGTTCTTGGCGTACTCCGCGGGAGTCATTCCGGCGATCTCTGCGCGGCTAATAGGACCGCCGCCGCCGCCGCCAGAGGTCCGCCGATCCTGAAACAGGCCCAGTTTCTTTCCGACCCGCTCGCGCTCCTCGCGTCGAATGCGTTCCTCATCGCCGCCGTCGTCGCCGCCAGTAGCACTATCAATGGCGTCCAAACCCTCGGCCCACATCTGCGCGGGCGGAAGGTGGCCCACCCTTGTCATAACTACCTCGATGGGGACTTTGGCAGCGCGGGCTACGCGCCCCAACTGCTGAACCGTGTACTCGCGTTCGGTCTCCTGTTGCTGGGTGGCGTTGCTGCGAGCGACGTAACCCTCCAGTTGACGGAGCTTAGCACGGTCGGCCTTCAGTGCTTGCTTGACGACAGCCAGAGCAGGGTCGCTCTCGTCCAAGCGGTCCAGCGTGTCCTCGATGGAATCCTGTACCTTCGTAGTCTGCGGTTGGTTCAGTCGCGCCAACAGCATATTGATCGTCGTTTGCGCCTGCGTCGCCACCGCCTCGGCACGCCGAGCCTGGCCCTGCGAGACCCTGTTCGCCTCCACCAGCGCGTTCAACTCTTTCGCCGTGATGGGTCTTTCCCCATCATCGCCTGGCCCGGACTGCGATGAGTCAGTCGGGGCGGCTACATCGGGAATCAACTCGTCGGGCATCCTTCTTTCCTTTCTGCGGTCTTGCGACGGCAAACAACAAGGGGGCCGTGTCTCCATTCCAGAAGACACGGCCCCCACAAAGATACGGGCCTATCGGCGCGTATTCAGTTGCTCAGTATTCTATCACTTTTCCGGCGCTTTGCAATCCCCCTGGGTTTTGACATTTATCTTCACGTCGTCCACATCGCCATCCTTGTTGAGATAGAGGATGACCTGAACTGCATCGCGCTGCTTCAGGGCCGTCGGGAGATACGGCGCTACGCGGGCGTCCAGTTGTTCTTTCCAGCGAGCGATGACGTTGCTCACCGCGCTACCTGCCTGCGCTTGACCTGTCCCGTGCCTATCTGCTTCAGCACCCGCTCCCTGGCCTTCTCTCTGGCGTCGCCTACTAGCTTGTCAAGCGCTTTCTCGCCCTTGCTGGCGTTCCACTGTCCGATAGCCCGATTCACTTCCTCGTTGACCCACAACTGGTATTGCTCCTGCTCCTCCCGGGTGAGCTTCAACTGGTAGCCATCGCGCGGGCTGATGGTATTGCCTGACGGGGCAAAGCCGCGCTCCACGCCTGCTTCTTTGAGTTTCCATTTGCTCTCCTCAGTGAGAAGGTTCTGTTGGGCCTCCTCAAGCCGTTGGCCAGTGCTGCCGCGCACGAAGCGCCCGTATACCCCGCCAATCAGCGGCGTCTCCTGTGGCGTCACGCCTGGCGCTCGGCGGCTGATAATGTCGCCCGCTGCCAGCCCAGCCCCGCCCACGCCTCCGGTGACGTCCCGCAGAGCGTACTCGATTTGACTGGGGCGCGCCCCTGTTATCTCGGCGATCTTCCGGCTGATGTTGCTTGCCCGCTCGTCGTTGCGCGCCGTGGCTATCATCCTGCCCGTGAATGCGCTCCGGTTGGCCTGCAACTCGGCTGCCGTGCTCAGGCCAGGGGGGGTCAGATTTGCAGGAATGCCGCCGATGTCCTGCGCCTGTACTGGCGACATGGCCAGCAGGCTTTCCGAGGCCAACTCTTGCCACACTCGCGGATCGTCGCCCAGCGCCCGGGAAGCCGCCTCCCTTGTCAGAATGGCGAGTGGCGCGAACTCCCGCAGCCGTATCAAGGCGAACTGCGGCTGCCTGTTGCCCTCAGCGTCTAAAGGCGCTTCGCCGGGCAACATCACCACAATGCCCTGGTCTTTCACGTAGTTCGGCACATCGTCGTAATCCTTTGCCCGCTGCGCGTCGGCGCGGTTCCACGCCTCCGCCCCTATCACTGGCCCAGCGCCCAGCGTAATGAGGGTCGCTATGAAGCCCTTGGGATTCTCGGCGAAGGCCCGTACCGGCTGGGCTGCCGCCTGCACGCCGACGTTGAAGAACGGTATCAGTTGGTTGATTACCTTCGCCGCGTTGCCCCCCTGAGCAAAGTCTATAGTTACAGTGCGACCCGCTATGACGGCCTGCGTCTCGGACAGGCCCTTCTTGCGGGCCAACTTGTAGCTCGCCACCCTGGGCGCAAGCTCGATACGCTCGCCGATGGCCTCCACAGGCTTCAGTAACATCAGGTCTTTGACGAGGTTCCCCAGGTCGCCTTTGTTCCTGATGTCAATGGCATTGGACTTCCGCAGGAAAGACGCGCTCTTAGCGGCCCCTTCGGGTGTGCCCTGGAAGAAGCCGAACATGCCGCCGCCGCCCCGCAGGAAGTCCGCCGTGCTGCCCTTGTACTCGCGGGTCAGCAGTCCACGGAAAGCGTCGGCGTAGCCCTCACCCAGCGCCTTCATCACCTTGGGAAGGTTCTGCGGCCCACCTGCTCTGCTGGTCTCGCGCAGCATGAAAGTGGCTGCGTCCAGAAACGCATTGCTCGCCAGGAAGATCGGGTTCCTCGCCGTAGCCATAGCACGGAATATCCCTATCGGCACGTCAGCACCCCAGATGTGGGTAGCGGGCGCAAAGTTCACGACGTTGCCTAGCTCCTTCGGCATTGCGTAAGTGGCCCGCTCGCCGTCCACGAAGCCCATTACCTTGACCTCGTAGTTCTTCGCCACATAGTCGTCGGCGACCTCTCGTATCCCCGTCTTCAGCTCGGGGTCAAGCTCGCGCCACTTGATGAAGGCATTGAAGACCTTGTTCTTCTGAATCAACGCCTCGCTCTGGTAGGCGTTCCGCACCATCGAGGCCAGCGGGTCCTCGCGCAGCTTCTCGGTGCCCTCGATGCTGTTGCGCCGCAGGCCCGTATCAGTTACGCTCAGGCTCTTGCCACGTGCCATGTTGTATGGCTCTTTCAGGTAGTCGGTGATGCGGGTCGGAACGTAGTGGGGATACTGCGCCGAAAGCGACCGATACAGTTCGTCCGAGATCAAACCAGCATCGCGCTTCCGTGCCAAATAGTCGTTGCCGAATGCCCACACATCCTTAGCCGAGTCCTCGATGCGCTTCATTCGTTCCGGTCCAAGCTCGGCAGCCATGTTCACGAGCGACTGGCGGGAATCTTTTGCACGCACCCCAGCGGAGAACTTCCGCATCTCCTCCGCTTCTTGCCCTGCCTCATAGCCTTTGCGGGAGAGCTTCATCTTCTCGTCGGCGAGCTTGCCCTGCCAGGTAGTTATGCGCTTTTGCGTTCGGGCTATCTTGCCACTGAGCACCCCAGCCTGTTGCACCTTGCCCGCATTAGCGGCGGTCGTCTGGTGGCGTTGAAGCAAACGGAGACGGGCTTCTTCTTCTCGTACTCTCAATGCGGCTGCCGTTTTCCCCACGCCCTCGGCAAGCGTCGCCCGCTCGACCTTCGCGCCCATTGCCGCCGCCACGTCTATGTTGTCCTGGTGCACCAGGTAGGCTTGGAGCCACGAGTAATCATCGCCCACGTCTTGCAAGGCAGGACGCAAGCCTTCTAGCAACCGCACCTCCGCCGCCTTATCGGGGTTCAGCCGCCGTATCTCTGTGGCCATCTCGTCGGCATTGAGCGACCTGCCGATGGCGCGCTGTACCTTCTTCTGTAACTCGGCCAGGTCTACCAGATTGTCCGTGCTCGCACGCACGACGGCAATGCGGGCCTGGTGTAGCTTCTCGCGCAACGATGGGCCTTGCTGCTTCGGATTGTACTTGCCTTCGAACATCTCACCGAGGACGCGGGTGGCAATGTCCCGGCTCGTAGATGCGCCTTTGACGGCGCCCGCCTTACCCGCCCCAGTAGCACCGCCACCTATGACGGGCGCAAACTGGGGCGCTAGTTCCGGCTGCGCCGCCTTCATTTCACCTGTCCTTCGCTGAAAGACTTGCTTGATTCGGTTTTGGACGGCCTCAACCTCGGCGATGCTCATATTGTTGGCCCCAGGGATGGGGTCAACGCCTGTCTCTTTTGCCAATCGAATCAGGTCATCTTGGCTCTTGAGGGTACGTTTGAGAACTTCCACTGGCATCGTTTCAGCCTCGTCTATCGCGGCTTGGACGAAAGCTGCTTTGGGACGAACCCCCGTTGTAGCTGCTACGCCCACGCCCGCCTCAGTGGTGAAGCGGAGGGGTTCGGCGGCCGCTTCAGCCCCCTGGCCTGCTTTGGCTTTCTGCACACGCCAATATTGCCTGGCCTCCCCTGCCGATGCGAACTTCTCCCCTGGGAATATCTCATTCCTACTGCCACGGAAGAACAGTTGGTAATGACCTGCTGGGTTCTTCCGTGCTTCTATGAGTCCTTCGGTCCCTAGCCGTGTGCCTAGCTCAGCTTCCACCCGCCGCACTATATGAGGCAAGTCCTTCCGCGCTATGGCGTCGAGATT
>ERZ1292632.423-Hain-H43-01um-R2-423-length-44875-cov-83_pt1 | contig 38698 bp, 59 predicted proteins | sample MGYA00564407_ERZ1292632 | MGnify/ENA primary metagenome ERZ1292632 (study PRJEB36523, sample SAMEA6512637) | groundwater metagenome | collected 2019-01-08 | study: AquaDiva: Metagenomics assemblies of 32 groundwater samples | reverse complement strand
TCATTTTTCTTAGAAAAAAAATATTTCTAGAACTAATAGAAAGAATAAATAATGATTGATACTGTAAGTTATTCTCCAAAAATAGAATTGTTTGCAAGACAAAAATTTCCAGGATGGGATTGTTTTGGTAATGAAGTAGATTCTGATATAATATTAGATATAGAAAATAATATATTTAAGAGAAATAAAATTTTAGGAGAATTGGAAAATGAAAGAAATTAATGGAGATATTTTGAATTTTCATTCTAAAGGAGAATGGATTTGTATTACAACAAATGGAATTGTAAATAAATCAGGAAAATCAATAATGGGAGCTGGAATAGCATTACAAGCAAATATTAGATTTCCAGATTTACCAATTGAATTAGGAGAGAAAATACAACAAGTTGGAAATATTGTACATATTTTTGAAAAATATAAAATAATTTCGTTTCCAACAAAAAATAATTGGTGGGAAAATTCTGATATTAAATTAATAGAAGATAGTGCAAAATTTTTGTCACAATATTGGTTTGGTAATAAAAACATATATCTTCCAAGAGTAGGTTGTGGTAATGGAAAATTAATTTGGAATGATGTTAAACTTATATTAGAAAAATATTTTGATGATAGATTCATTGTTGTTAATCGTTAATTCAAATGATTGGATATACAGAAAAAGAAATTGTTGTCATTATTGAACAAATATTTCTTGAAGAATTTAAGAATAAAGATAATCTTACAAAAAATGATATTTCAGACTTTAAAGATAAATTGTATTCTACTCTAAGTATTATTGTTAATACTACGATTAGAGAAATACGGAATTTTATTGAAATTGATGTTGTAAGAAACGAAGAACTAAAAATTTACAAAATTATTTATAAACGAAAGACATAATATAATGAATAAACAAGAACTTACTTTTTCCTCACTTATTAAAATTGGACCACAAACGATTTTAGAAATAAATGAATATGAATTAAAACATCTCCAAAATATTGAATTGCAAGAACAATGGGGTCGATGGGTGGGTATTGTAGATTTTGAAAAATCAATAAATTGTATTTTTAATATATTATCTCCGCATATGGATGATGTTATGCTTTGGGAACTTAAGAAATTAGTAGATGAATCAATACAAAAACGTAAAAAAGAATTAATTGAATGCGGTGTTGATGATTACAGGACTAAATAAAATAAGAATCGAGGAAAAATTATTTGTTTAAACTTTCAGAACAATTTATAGATGAATACAAAGGTAAGCAACCCAAATGGGGTGAACTTGGATATTTTGTGTATAAACGTACATATTCCAGATCTTTACAAAATGGAAAATCAGAAGAATTTTGGCAAACACTACAACGTGTAGTTGAAGGTGTTTATACAATACAAAAAAGACATTGTGATTCTTTGAAGCTTCCGTGGAATGCACATAAAGCTCAAAAAAGTGCTCAAGAAATGTATCGTAGAATGTGGGAATTTAAATTTCTTCCTCCTGGAAGAGGACTTTGGGCGTTTGATTTAGATTTAATAGATAAAAAAGGTAGTGGTCCACTTAATAATTGTGCGTTTGTGTCTACAGATGAATTATCAACATCTTTTACTACACCATTTACATTTGCAATGGATATGTTAATGTTGGGTGTAGGTGTTGGATTTGATACAACTGGAAAAAATTTGGTAACAATCTCAACACCCAAAACAACAACAGATATTTTTGTTGTTGAAGATACTCGTGAAGGATGGGTTAAGTTATTAGAAGTAGTTTTAGATAGTTTTATTAAAGTTAATCATTTTCCTTTAATTATAGATTATTCAAAAGTTAGAAAAGAAGGAGAACCAATAAAAACATTTGGAGGAACAGCTTCAGGTCCGATTCCATTAGCAGATTTAATAATGTGTATTGTTGAAATATTTACAAATAAAAGAACCGGAGAATTTTATTTACTAAATGAAAATAATATTCAAGATTTTTCTAAATTTAATTTTGAATTTGAATCATATAAAATTACTTCTGAAAATATTGTTGACGTTTTTAATTTAATAGGTCGTTGTGTTGTATCTGGAAATGTTAGAAGAAGTTCTGAATTAGCTATTGGAAATAAAGATGACAAAGAATTCAAAAAATTAAAACAAAATAAAGAAAAATTAATTCACCATAGATGGGCAAGTAATAATAGTGTTTCATGTGAAATTGGTATGGATTATTTAGAATTTTCTGGTGATACTTCTATTAATGGTGAACCAGGATATATATGGTTAGAAAACGCCAGACAATATGGTCGGTTAAAAGATGGAATAACAGATGTTGATTCAAAAGTAAAGGGATTTAATCCATGCGGGGAACAAAAATTAGAATCTATGGAAATGTGTTGCTTAGTTGAAACTTTTCCAGTAAATCATGATACATATGAAGATTTTCAACGGACACTTAAATATGCATATCTTTATGCTAAAACAGTTACATTAATCCCTACTCATGATAGTAGAACCAATGCTGTTATGATGAGAAATCGAAGAATCGGAACTAGTATGAGTGGTATAACGTCTGCATTTCAACGATTTGGTAAAAGAAAATTTTTTAATTGGTGTGATAGTGGATATTCATATCTTAAAAATTTAGATAAAATGTATTCCGATTGGTTATGTATTCCAAAATCTATATGTATTAGCACCGTAAAACCTTCTGGAACTATTCCATTTTTACCGGGTTTACCTCCAGGTATTCATTATCCTCATTCAGAATATTATATCAGAAATGTTAGAATAAATCATCTCAGTCCACTATTACAATTATATAAAGATGCTGGTTATCAAATAGAAAAAGATGAGTCTGTTCCAAATACATTAGTGATTAGTTTTCCAATTCACGAAAAATATTTTAATAGGGGTAAAACAGATGTTTCAATGTGGGAGCAATTAGAAACGGCAGCCCAGATGCAATATTATTGGAGTGATAATTCTGTTAGTGTTACAGTAACATTTTCTAAGTCTGAAGCTAAAGATATTTCTAAAGCATTAGAATTATATGAGACAAGACTAAAAAGTGTTAGTTTTCTTCCGTTAGAAGATCACGGATATAAACAAGCACCGTATATTACAATTACAAAAGAAGAATATGAAAAAATGATTTCTAAAATAAAACCTGTAAAAACAAAAGAAGATTTACACGAAATTACTGATAAATTTTGTGACGGTGAATCTTGTCAAATTTAATAACCGGAATTATAAAAAAATTCATAGAATTGAAATTTATGTCATTTAGATACACTCAGGAATAACTAGGATCATTTCAGGGACACTAAGATTTTAGATGATAGAAAACATATTACATATTGTCCTGTATTCTCTGGGATTATTTTTAACGGGGTGTATTACCGATATAATTTGGGCACTTTATATACGGAATGTTTCAGAAAATGACAAGTTAAAAGCAGCGATTTATAGTGTTGGAACTGGGATATGTACTATTATTTTTGTTGAAGGAATATTACATGGAATATTTTATTCTATTTTTTGGTTAATAGGATTATTCATAGGAACGTATTATTCAAATAGTATTGAAATTTTTATGGAGAAAATATGGGTAAAAAAACTAAAGAAGTGGTGTTAACAAAATCACAATTTACAAATCTTACTGGTATATCATTTGGTTTATTTTCAGATAGGAAATTATTTTGTGAATTGACAAAAGAAGGTATTTCTGTTTTATTTACAGAACCAATTAATTTTAGAAATTCTGTTCAAGATCATTTGATCTTTCCTTTGGGAATTTTTACTAAATTAGAAAAATATATAAATGAAAAATATGAGTGATAAAAAATGTGTGTTGAATTTTGGATATTTTCAACTTGCTAGAAATGAATCTCTTAAAGTAAATTTTCGTTCTAGAATTGGTGCCGTTCTTGTGCGTTCTGGTAAACCAATTTCAGTTGGAAGAAATCATCCTACTAAAACTCATCCACTTGTTAGAAAATATCATTTACATAAAACAATCCATGCTGAATTTTCTTGTGTTATAGGAATTAATAGAGAATTAGTATCGGGGTCAACGATGTATATATATAGAGAAACAAAAGATGGAACATTAGCATTAAGTAAACCCTGTAAAACGTGTATGAAATTTCTAAAAGATATTGGTATTAGAAAAATTTATTATACAACAAAAAAAGGATATTTAAAGGAAAAAATATGAAATTGGTATTAGCAATATTAGGTGACGACAACAAAATAGAAAAATTTAAAGAAATTGATATGGAATGGGTAAAATCATTTAATGATACATTCGAAAAGAATGATATTCCATATAAAGAAACAGTATACAAATCTGAATTTATTGAATTGTGTTCTGCAAATTTATTAGATTCATTTGTTCAAACACAAAACGATGAACAGTTTAAAGTAGATTCTACACCATTAAAAGAAATTTTACAGGAATTATTCGATTATTAATAATAAAATGACAGAAAAAAATATAATAAAATGTCCATCATCTGAATGTGTTGGTAAAGAATTTGCATTGATTACTGAATCAAGAAACCTTACAATTGTTGATGAATCTGGTGAAATTAAAATACAATCTATTGTGTATACATATAAGTGTTTATCGTGTCACACACAATTTAAATCCGAAATTTCTCCTAAGCAAAAAAAAATAATTCATGGTTAAAAATATTTACAATTAGAAATATCTTAATTATTTTAAATTATGATTCTTCAAGTAAAACGTTTACGACCCTCAGCAATTCTTCCTTGTCGTGGAACTCCACATAGTTCTGGATTAGATATTTTTACAGATATACATATTACAATTTATCCAGGTAAAGATTATCTTTATCCAACTGGATTAGCATTTAATATTCCAGAAGGATATGATTTATCAGTATATAATAAATCTGGTGTATGTACAAAAAAGAAACTTATCAAAGGTGCAGAATTGATAGATTTCGACTATACCGGAGAAGTTCATATTCATTTGTTTAATTTATCTGATGATGAACAGCGATTTGAACCAAAACAAAAAATTGCACAGTTAGTTTTAAGACCTGTTATGTATCCCGATATTCAAGAAGTAGAAACAATTGAAAAAATAACGGATCGTGGTTCTGGTGGATTTGGAAGTACTGGAAATTAATACATAAATAAAGGTGTTTTAAATGTATCAAAATATTTATTTCGATCGTCAAAAAAGTTTGATGTATATTTTTGATGATAAAAAAGGTTGTTTTTCTTTTCAATATGACCCTACCTGTTTTATTAAAAGTAATTTTCCTTCTAAATTTAAATCTATTTATGGTGATAATGTTACTGAAAAAAAGATTTCTGATATTACAAATACAGATGTAACGTTTGAATATGATTTAAATCCAGAACTCAAAGTTTTAGTAGAATTATATTTTGATTCTGATGAGGTTTCACAAAACAATATTGTTTTTATTGATATAGAAACGGATTCAAAAAATGGATTTCCAAATCTAAAAACATATGATAAAGAAATTCAATCAATAGCACTTAGAGAATTTAATAAACATACAAGTGTTTTTGTTTTAGATAAAAAATCTACTTTTTCTATTCAAAATTCTTCTTCTGAAACATATTATTGTTTTTCTTCAGAAAAAGAATTATTGATTGAATTTGTTAATCATTTTAAATCATTACACCCTACCATTGTATCTGGTTGGAATAGTGAAAATTTTGATATTCCATATATTCTAGGAAGATGTAAAAAAAGTATTGGTGATTATGTAAATAATCTTAGTCCTATAGGAATAATAGATGATTACCAGGCAAAAGATTATAGAAAAATTAGAATTGCAGGTGTTAGTCATTTGGATTTTATGACAATTTATAAAAAATATACATCGACAACAAAAGATAGTTATTCATTAAATAATATTTCTAAACACGAACTAAATGAAACAAAAAAAGTATATGATGGAAAATTATCAGAATTATATGAAAATGATATTAATGAATTTGTAAAATATAATATTACTGATGTCTTATTACTAGAAAAACTAGAAAATAAATTACATTATATTTTAACCTCTATAAACATATGTCATAAGGGACATATCTCATATGATAATGTATATTTGACATCAAGAATAATCGAAGGAGCATTATTGGTTTTTATGCGTAAGAATAATCTTGTTGCTCCAAATAAACCAGAAAGAACTCTTAAATTACCAGAAAGTAAATTTTTTGGAAAAATTCAGAATTGGAAAGAACAAAAATTAAAAATAATAGTCGAAGAAATAGAAAAAGATAGAGAATATTCTATTGATATTTCATTATTAAGTGATTTGGATAAAATAGAAATAAAAAATGAAGAATCTGATAATGTTTTTACATTTAATAAATCAGAATTTTTAGAGTTTTTGGATCAATATAACATAAAAATAAGTTCTATTGGAAGAGTATATATTTTATATGATTCCGCTAAGGGTGCATATGTTAAACCATCATTGGTTGGAAAATATAATTGGATAATTGATTTAGATTATACTTCACTTTATCCATCAATAATACGAACTCTAAATATTTCTCCAGAAACAAAACTAGGATATATTGAAGATTGGTATGATGTTATTTTAGAAGATTATTTGTCGTTTTTAAAAGGGAAAGAAACTAAATATTCTTCTGTTAAATTAAAATTTAAAAATAGTGATTTTCAACTTTCATATAAACGATTTTCTGAATTCATTAAAAAATATAATCTAACTATTTCATGTAATGGTATTTTATATTCTCCAGCAAAACGCGGTATAATTCCTGAAATATTAGATACTTGGTTTGCAGAACGTGTATTATTTAAAGACAAATATAAAGAAGCAATTAAAAAATCTAATAAAATAAAATCAAAAGTCGGTGAATCTTATTTAACAAATCCAGAATATATTACAGCAATTTCAGAATCTATTAGATATAATATACGACAAATAACAGTAAAATCACTTTTAAATTCTGCATATGGTGCGTTATTATTGAATTCATTTAGGTTTTATGATAAAGATAATGGAGAAGCAGTAACATTAACAGGTCAAAAACTTATAAAATATGCAGAATTTCTTGTTAATATGTTTTTGAATAATATAACAGGAGGGGTTACAGATCGAGTGGTTGCAATGGATACAGATTCAACATTAATCAATGTTGAAGGATGTATGGATTCTAATTCTATTGAAAATGTTAGATTATTAGCGAATGATCTTCAACTGTATGTAAACAATAATTTGAAAGAATTTATTTTTCCTGCATTTAATATTTCCGAAAATAAATATCTATCAATGAAACAAGAATTGATTGCTAATGGAGCATTATTTTTAGGTAAAAAGAAATATGCATTATGGTTATTGGAAAAGGAAAATATTCCAGTTCAAGAATTACAAGTTAAAGGAATAGATATTGTTCGTTCTAATTTTCCAGAATTTTTTAGAGAAGAATTAAAAAATATTGTTTTGATGATATTGAATGGATGTGATAATGAGAAAATGAATACTAAGATTTTAGATTTAAAAGAAAAAATGAAAATAGAAGATGTGTTTTCTATTTCTATTCCTACAGGTGTTAAAAATATTGATAAATATATTGATAAAAATACAAGATACAAAAAAGGAGCACCTGTTTACAGTAAAGCAGTAATTAATTATAATATTCTATTACATGATTTGAAATTAGATTTACACCATCGCCCTATTTCAGAAAATGAAAAAATAAAATATGTTTTTTTAAACACAAATGAATATGATTTTGAAACAATTGCTTTTAATGAAGACTCGCCAAAACAAATATTAGATTTTGCAAGAAAATATGTAAATCATGAAAGAATTTTTCAAGGTATTATGACTAAAAAATTAGAGTCATTTTATAAAGTTTTAAATTGGAATTTATAAAATATAATGAAGATGTTCTATAAATCAAATATAGATAAAATATTGTTACTTGATAATGTTTTTTATCAAGATAATATTGTTGAAAAAGAAAAATTAAAAAATGACATAGATAGTTATGTATATTTGAATAATAATGATTTACGATTATTACGATTTGGTGGTTATGCTTTTTCTGATGATTTATTTGCACAAAAATATTATGAAGATGTTTTAATGTATTATAAAAATGCAAATAAGTATATACCTTTACCTAGAGGAAATCTTTCTAAATTTAACAATTATATTTTTGTTGGTATAAAACCTGGATCATATAATTTAAATATGGATTTTTGCGGAACAGCATGGTTATTTGGTCCATCTTCTAAAATTTTGAATAAATTTCTCATACAATTAAACATATATCCATATTTTACTAATATTTTCAAATCATATTTTGATAATGAAAATGAGATTATAGGAACAAAGAGTATTATAAATGAAATTAGAATTATTACTGATTTGTATGAAAAATATAATAAAATTGAAGTGAAAATTGTTTTAATGGGTAATTATACTGATTATGATATTATTAGAAATGAATTTAAGGATTTAAAATTTAAAAATATTTGGCATCCATCATATATTATAAGAAATAATGAAACTAATTTTAGTAAATGGATTGAACAATGGAACGATTATTAAAATTAAAAAATAAAAAAATTGCTATAGATGGACTTATGAGAAATTTCTCAAATAAAATGACTTCTCATAAATCATCTTGGGCATATATGTTAAAAAATCAATTACAATATATTGGTTATAACGCAAATGTTCTCCATAAAAATGATCCGTGGTCTGAATATGATGTAATTATACTTGATTGGGGCATGGAATTTAAAGGTACATTTAATGTATTTGGTGGAGCAAATAATGATTTATATTATAGATTAAAACAATTATTGGATTATAATGGTGAAATAATTTCAGCTAATATTCCATTTCCAGATATTTCAAATTTTATAAAAACAAGATTAAAAACCGGTACAAGTTTATTTAAAACTTTAGATCCCGAAAATTTTAAATTAAAATTAATTGATATAAAATGGTTTGATCATGTTTTTGAATCACCAAATGTTTGTTTTGGTGATTCTCATATTCTTTCTGCATATCATCCAGGATATATGATATTTAGAAATGATGGATTAACGTTACATTCTGCATTAGATAAAAAAATTAAAAATTTTATTCCTAGTTTTACTGAAAAATTAATAATTTATCTTTCTTCAATTGATATTAGACATCATTTATTACGATTATACCCAAATATTGATGATGCTATTGTTGCACAATCTTTTCAGTTAATTGAATTTGAAAAACAATTAAAAGAATTAAATTTAAAATATATAAAAATTATTAAAATTTTACCAATTGAATTTGAAAATAGAAAATTACCAAAAACCGGTTATTATAAAAATAAACCATTCTGGGGTAATATTAATGACCGTTCAAAATTAGTTGAATATACTAATAATTTTTTTGAAAATATTTCATTAAAGAATAATTGGGAAACATATAGTTGGCCAGAAAATTGGTATAATATTGATCCCAAAAAATTTGCAGAAGAATATATGGAAAAACCAAAATCGATTCATCTAGGAAGACATTCATACATATATAATTTTGATACTAGTAAATTAAATGAGAAATTGTTTTTAATATCATCAAATTTAGACCAAACATCTAATATTTGACTGTTTCCACAATTACCGGTTTAAAATATCATGGTGTTAGATATGCAAAAAATTGTTTACCAAATGATGGATATATGGGGTCATCGTGTTCTAAAAGTAAAATTGCAATTGAATTTCGTGAAAATATGAAGATTAGGAAAGATACTTTTATCAAAGAGATAGTTCAAGAATATGGTGAAAATGAAAAACTTGCAATTGAAGATGAAATGAAAGCAAATAGAATTTATATGAATGATTGTAATTGGATTAATGAACATTGTGGCGGTGGATTTAGTGAAGAATCATTAAAAAGGGGAAGAGAAAATTCTAATAAAACATTGAAAACAAAGTGTAGGGGATTTTACGATCCAAATATTAGAATTTTAGGAATGCTTGCGGCTAAAAAGAAAAAAGTTGGCGCGTGTTTTGATAAAGTAGTAAATACAAAACATTTAAATAGATTAAAAGAATTGGGTTTAGGATTTTTTAATAAAGAAACAAGATCCAAAGCTGGTAAACTTGGAGGTAAAATACAAGGCCCCAAAAATAAAAATAGAATTTGGATTTGTAATAATATTAAAAGTAAAATGGTTTTTTCAATCGAACTAAATTATTATTTATCAGTTGGTTGGAAATTAGGTAGAGGAAAGCTCAAATTAAATTGTATTAGAGGAATAAAATATGGATGATATTAGAATTGGTATTATAGGTATAGGAAATTGTGCAAAATCATTAGTTGAAGGAGTTCAATATTATACAACAATATCTGATTCTACTGGTTTAATGAAAAATGATATTGGTGGATATTTTCCTAGAAATATTAAATTTGTTTGTTCTTTTGATATTGATGAACGAAAAATAAATAAATCTCTTGGAGTTGCTTTAAAAGAAAAACCAAATAATTCATGGGATATTGTACCAAAAATTGATAATATTTCTCTTGTTTATGAAGCACCAGTAATCGATGGATATGCATCATTAATGGATAGTTATCCTGAAGATATACGATTTCTTGTATCTGAATCACTAAGAAATACCACAGATATAAATAGAGTTTCTTGGACAGAACAATTAGAAAAAAAATGGAAAAAACAAATTATTGATATTTTAGATTTACACAAAGTAGAAATATTAATAAATTATCTTCCAGTAGGTAGTCAAAAAGCTACAGAATTTTGGGCAGAAATTTGTCTAGAAACAGGTATATCATTTTTAAATTGTATTCCTGTATTTATAGCATCAAATAGTATTTGGGAACAACGTTTTATAGATAAGAAAATTCCTTTAATTGGTGACGATATGAGATCACAATTTGGAGCATCTGTTTTGAGTCAAATGTTACAAGAACTTGCATTTGAACGCGGTCACATTGTTAAATGTCATATTCAAAGAAATGTTGGAGGGAATACAGATTTTTTGAATATGGAAGATAAAAAGAGACTTAGATCAAAAAAAATATCTAAAGAAAATGTTATACGTTCACAAAATGATATTAGAAATATTTCAACTGTTGGTTCTTTTTTACATGCAGGTCCTTCTGAATATATATCATATTATGGTGATAATAAAATTGCCAATTTTAGACTTGAATTAGAGGGGTTTGGAGGTTCACCTGTAATTTTAGATGCACAACTTTCAGTACAAGATTCTCCAAATTCTGGCGGTGTTGTTACTGATGCAATAAGATATTTGAAAGTTGCAAAGGAGTTGGGAATTGTTGGTTCATTAAGAGGACCATCTGCATTTACCCAAAAAACTCCACCACAACAAATGATGTTTTCTGATGCATTAAAAGAATGTGATGCATTAGCTAATAGAAAACTTACTGAAATTACAAAAAAACAATGTATAATTAAATAATGAAAAAAATTTTTGCATATGATTTTGATGGTGTTGTTTCAATTGGTATATTTCCAAGAAATGAGAATGATATTATTATTACTGGTAGATCAATAGAAGAAAAAGAAACTGTTCTTTGTTATTTGAAAAAAAATAAAATAAAATCCAATGTATATTTTAACAATATATCTTTAAAAAATAGAGGAAATCATTCACTTAAATCGAGACTTTGTTCTGGAAAACATAAATCAGAAACAATAAAAAATATCAAAAAAGATGGAATAATTGTTGAAAGATTTTTTGAAGATGATGCTATTCAATTAGAAGTAATTAAAAAAAATCATCCAAAATTAGATGTTGTATATATAATATCGAGAACTCGAAAATGACTTTAAAATATAATAATAAACTTTCCATTTATTATGAAGATATATCAGATGAAATATCAATAAAAGATTGTTTGTTTAATTATAATAAGGATATTTACAAAAATAAAATTTGTTTAGACCTGGGAGCAAATATTGGCGGATTTGTGTCTATAGCATTAAAAAATGGAGCAAAGCAAGTAATTTGTGTTGAATGTGATTCTAGAAATTTTGAATTACTCTCAAAAAATTTTCAAAGTAATGAAAACGTTATTTTAATAAAGGGTGCTGTTTCAAATAAAAATGGATCTGTTAAAGTTTACAAAAATTCTCGTTCAAAAAGAAAACATTTATCTGCTAAAACATCTGATTGCACAATTAATGGTAGATATTCCGAGATCGAAACAACAGATTCATATAATATATATGAATTAATAGAAAAATATAAACCTGATATTATTAAAATTGATATTGAAGGATCAGAATTTGTTTGTTTTGAAAACAAAGAAATTAAAATCGATCAATGTGTTAAAGAAATTTTAATGGAAATACATTATACAAAAAATAATAAAATAGATTTTTTACAACATATTTTAGATCAATTTAAATTAATCAATAAAGTAGATGTTGTTTACTTTAATTCAATAAATGGTTGTAATATATATCTTAAAAGATAAAATTATGGATCCATTTGTATGTGTTGATTATGATGTAGTTAATGACATTTCTTTTTTCTTTAAGAAGATAAATGAAAGATCATTATATTTGATGGGTATTTATGATTCTTATGATGATGAAGGAATAAATGCTCTTAATTTATCTGTTGAATATTTTCATCCACAAATAACATTAGATGATAGGATGTGTTATATTGCAAAACACATAGTATTTGCTGATACAAGTTATCATAATATTATTTGTAATACAATAATATCACATTTTTATGGAGCTCGTGGAATACATCAAGTTATCACCAAAGAAAAAAATCCAGAATTAGCAATTGTAGATTTTGAAAGGATATTAAAAGATAATTCATATAGAATTAAATTACGAAAAAATTTAGAATTAGCAAAAGAAATGAATATTCCAATATATGGATCAACTGAACTTAGAACATCTTTATTTGATTCAGCAAATTCATTTGTTTCAAAAAAGTATTCTATTGAAAGAAATTCACATCCAGGAAATATAATGGAATGGGTTGCTGGTTTTATTGAACGCGGAATTACAACAAAAATGAAAAATGTAAATTCATTAAAAGAAATGTATGGAATAATTTCTAGTATTGAAGGCATTGGACAATATTATGGTTATCATTGTTCAACATCTAATAGTGTAAATCCAAATATAAACATAAATCACGATGAAAGGTTTTGTGTTCCTGGACCCGGAGCAAGAAAAACTTTAGATATGTTATTTAAGGGAATAACAAAAAAACAATTTGATTATGGTGATAGAGTAATATGGTTTAGAGAAAATCAAGTAAAATTAATTGGAAAATTATATTTACATGAATCAACACACAATATTGTTGTTAATGGAAGAAAAATATTTAAAGATGAACAAGATGAACTAAAAACATATGGGTGCGAAGTTGGATTATGTCAGTATGGTATTTATGATAGATTAAAAAATAATGATAATCTTGTTTCTAGAAGAAAAGTTGCAAGATTAGAAGAAAAAACAATGGATAATTTTTTTAATATAACAAGATAATAAAATGAATATCTTAAAAGAAGCAGACATTATAATTCATAGAAAGAAAAAGAATAAAATAGATAGAAGTGAATATGGTCCAATGGATATAAATTTTGAAGATGCCTCTAAAATAGCATCAATTTTGAGAAATAAAAAAATAGAACCATTAGATATTTGTGCTGCATTAATTGCAATAAAAATTGCAAGAGAAAAATTTACTCATAAAGAAGATAATCTTTTAGATTTAGTTGCTTATATCGGTGCTTATAATGATTTTTTTGAGAAAAAAAATGAAAAATAATAAAGATAAAGATAAAGATATAGTTACTTTTAAAAGTATATTGAATATAATAAAATTACGTTCAACGTGTTCTAGAATTCAAGTTGGAACATTATTGATATTGGATGGAAGGATAATATCAATGGGGTGGAATGGTGTTCCACCAAAACATAAGCATTGTAATTTAAATTCTTGGGATTTTAATAAAGAATCTGATGTTGAAAAACATAGAATATTTAGTGATGAAAATGAATTACACAGTGAATGTAATGCTTTAATGTTCGCTGCAAAACACGGTATAAAAACAGATAATTCTGATCTGTATGTGAATATTTCACCATGTACTTCATGTGCTAAATTAATAATAGCTGCTGGTATTAAAAATGTTTACTACGAAATAGAATATGACCGGTCAACTAAAGGAATAAAATTATTAAAGGAATCAGGAGTAAAAATATATAAGATATGAAAAGAAATGAAGATATTTTAATAGAGTATTTTAAAAAATTATATATTAGATATAAGAAAAATGATTTTGTAATTGATAAAAGTGGTGTAAAAATTGTTGAATTGATTTCTCCTAAAATTATTTTAGATCTAAAACATCCATATTTAAATTTTGGTGTTAGAAAAACACCAGAAAAATATGTGAAAGAAGAATTGAATTGGTATCTTTCAATGGATCTTTCAATAGAAAAAATTGGTAAAATTGCTTCAACATGGAATCTAGTTGCTGGAAAAAATAAAACTGTTAATTCAAATTATGGTTATTTGATATTTTCACCAGAAAATTATAGTCAATATAATCATTGTTTGTTAGAGTTATTAGATAATAAACATTCTAGACGAGCAGTAATGGTGTATCAACGTCCTGAAATATGGGAAGATTATAATGAAAATGAAAAAAATGATTTTATTTGTACTGATGGTGTTCAATGTTTTATTAGAAAAAATAAATTAATATATATTGTTAAACAACGATCTTGTGATATTATATACGGATTTTTTAATGATTTTTTTTGGCATTGTTATGTATATGATAAATTATATCAAGATTTATTATCTCAATACCCAAATTTAAAAATTGGAAAGATTATCTATATTCCATTTTCTTTGCATTGTTATGAAAAACATTTTAAATTATTAGAATCAATTTGTACAACATATAAAAAGGAAAAATAAATGAAAATTTCAACAAAAGAAGAAGCAATTGCACAGATTTCTCAATAATGACACTTTTTTATGAAATAGAATTGACTGATGGAAATTTATATCTTTTTGATAATAGATATTGGAAAAATGATTCTATAAGATTGTTGGGTATCAATAAATATGCTTTATTTCAACACGCAGATATAGTAGTAAATAATTATAAAGGATTAATTTTAAAGAATCGATATGGAAATAATGAAAAACTGGAAAAAAACTTACTCGTATAATGATATTTCAATTGTATCTAGGGTAATTTCAGAATTAAAACATCGAAATGAAGCAGATACATCAATAGAATTTTGTGGAGTAAAACTTGATATTCCAATTGTTGCTGCTCCTATGCCAGATATTTGTAATGGAGAATTAGCACTTTCACTTGCTAAAATGGGAGTATTAGGTATTATTCATCGATTTCAATCAATCGATACTCAATATAATGAATATCAATCATGTTTTGATTTTATTTCTCCAGATAAACATATTGATTTTAGAAATATAGTTGGTTGTGCAATAGGTATAACTGGGGATTATCAAGAACGATTTAATAAATTGTATATTGGTGGATGTAGAATTTTCTGTTTAGATACTGCAAACGGTGCAAATTTTCAAATTAAAAATGTTATGCACTGGATTTGTAATGAATATATTTCTTCTGCTGATTCAGAATATGAGAAACTTTATATTATTGGTGGAAATGTTGCAACAAAAGAAGGATTTGTTTTTTTATCAGACTTAGGAATTGATGCGATTCGAGTTGGAATTGGAACATCTGGAATATGTGAAACTAGAACAGAAACTGGAATATATCAACATCAAGTATCAGCATTATTGGAATGTATAGAAATAAAAGATAGATATAGATTGGAAACAAAAATTATTGCAGATGGTGGAATTAAAATTCCGGCTGATATGTGCAAGGCTTTGGCGGTTGGTGCGGATGTTGTTATGTGTGGAAATATTTTTGCTGGAACAACTGAATCTCCCGGAAATGTTTTAAAAATAGATGGAAAACTTAAAAAGTTATATCGTGGTGCAGCATCATATTCTGTTCAACAAGAAAATGGTAGAAACGATATTGAATATAATGAAGGAGGAGAATCTCTTGTAGAATATAAAGGTTCTGTTGAAAAAGTGGTTAAGCGATTTAAAGCTGGTTTACAATCATCGATGAGTTATCTTGGGGCTAGGACACTTCAGGAATATCAACAAAATGCATCAATTGTTTTATTATAACTAATTTTTAAATCAATCTGAGATAATCGGAGTGATTCCAGGAGTGTTATAAAACAATAGTTAAATAAAAATAAGAAACGGAAAAATACTATGATAAAAATAATTGTAACCACAGAATATGAAACAGATGCATTAAAGAGATATATAGAAATTATACGCAATCAACGAGAAGTAGATACAACAATAGAAAAAACACTTTTTGAAGCAATAGATACAGAATATTCTAAACATTTTGGAGAATATCATCCAATAGAAAAAATAGAAAACAAAAAAATATAATATGGAAACATTATCTCAACAGATTTCAAAAATGGGTTTTGATAATGTTATTATAAATGAAGAGAAAATTTTAGATAATGTGTGTAAAATTTTTCAATTGTCAAAAATAAACTATCAAGCAAATGGTACAAAAATTGATTGTTGTGATAATAATGGAGATTTTTATCAAGTAGAAACTCCATTTAGAATGGTAGAAACTGGAAATCATTTTTTAGAAAAGAATAAATTTCATAATTGTAAAAATATTGTTAAATGGTGGATAATAAATAGACCACTTACATTAGATACATCTGATATGTTATATTTGATTTTACGTGAGGAATTTGAAAAATATATTGTAACAAGCAATCCTATAATCAAAATTGCAAAATCCGGAGATTCTGGTTATATTATTGCTAGTTCAGATTTATTTAATTTATCAACAAAAGTTTATGATTGTAAAAGAGGGATATTTATAAAGGAATAGTTTTTGTAAATATTTTCTTTTTTAATTTTTATTATTATATTAAATGAAAATTTGGGGGCGCATGTACCAAGATGGCGAGAGACACCTGCAATGTTTCTGTGGTGAGTTTGATTCTCACCGCCTCCACCAATAATAAAGGAGAAAAACATGAAAAAATTTTTTTTTCTATTTGTTTTGTATTTGTTGCTTAATACAAATGTTTGGTGTCAAATAAAATCAGGTATAGCAAGTTGGTATGGTCATCCATACCACGGAAGAATTACTGCAAATGGAGAAATATTTGATACGTATAATAGATTAACTGCTGCAATAAATGAAAAATTTAGAAAAAAATATCTTAATAAAATGGTGCGTATATATACTAAAATTCCGAAAAGTAAAGAATTACTATCTGTTGATGTTTGGATTAATGATATTCTTCCTTCATATCATAATAGATTAATTGATTTAAGTTATTTAGCAATGAATCGATTAAGTGGTGTTTCTGATGGTATTATATTTGTTAAAATAAAAATTTTAGAATCAGTTCGTGTTCCATGTTTTCCTCAATTAAATGAATACTAATATTTATTAATTGTCGCCAAAATAATATTACTTTCAAGGTGAAAATCTCCCTTATTAATTCACATCACCGAAAATTTGATTGTAATTGTTGTTTTGGCGAATTTTTTTATAAGCATAATAAATATGTCAATTACCGAAAAACAAATTAGTGGTTTTATAGAAAAATTAGAAAATGAGTTTATACGACTCAGGGCAGAGATTCCAAATACTAGCTCAACTGTTGAAATAATTATCAACGAAAAATTTAAGCGATGCTTATGTATCAATCATTGTTTGTCTGCATTGTTAAAAATAAAAGATAATGATTTTTTAAATGATGTTTTTATATTAATTGCAGAACACGATGATTTTGACATTGACAAATTTTTATTAAGATTTGATGTTGATTTTATTACTAATGAAAATAACAAAACATTAGACTATAAAGTAAAGTTTAATGACGAACGATAATCTGAATATTGATGAACTCAATTCTTTTTTTATAACATGGAATTCTCTTAGTTTTAGTAAAATCTTGTTGTTCGATCAGAAAAATAAAAAAATTGATTTTGTTATAGATATATCACACATTAAAGCTTCAAATTTTTTAGCAGAAATCATTACTATTATCTCAAAAAAACATCCATCTGGAACATGTTCATTTATTGGAAATTGGTCTAATAACGAAACACTAAGTACACAATATAAAAAATATCGACTTGAGTTTTTGGATCCGAAAAATAAATATTCAGAAACTGATTTGTCTGAAAAAATTAAATATTCGTTACAACAAATATGTCATGTGTTACAAATATTTCTAAATGAAAAAATTAAATCCTAGAAAATTTAAAAACATACTAAAGTTATATGTTGTATTTGATGATAAAATTAATAAAAGTTTTGGTGATTTCGTCTTTTCTAAATTAGATGATAAATATGTTCTTGATATAGAAAAATATCGTGAACAATCAATTGATAAATTAACGGTATGTTATGCTGGGGACATTGCAAAAAATTTTATTGAGTTTTATCGTGTTAAGAATTTAGATTTTGAAAAAAAAATAGTTAATTGTTTTCATCGGGAATATGGATATAAATCATTTCGAATTCAATCTGTTGTAGTGGTTCCAGAAGAACTTTTTTCAAATAGTACTAGTAATACTATAACAGAAATGTTGGATAATAATGAAATTCTAACTGCATATAAACAAAAACGAAAAAACAAGAGAGAACAAGTTAGAAATATTCAATCAAAAATTGATGAGATTAAAAATGAACAAAATGATAACATTATATGAGTGTATTTCTGGTTCTAAAGCATATGGTTTAGCTACTGAAACATCAGATGATGATTTTCGAGGTGTTATTACTCCAAATGATTTTTCATATTTTTTTGGATTGGATCGTTTTGATATATTACAGACACCCAAGACAATTATTGATGATATCGAATTTTTATCATTACAAAAATTTGTTAGTTTAGCATTTAAATGTAATACTGTTCCTCTTGAGTTATTATATTCTCCAGAAGAAAATGTACGCGCGTGTAATCCATTATTTAAGAAATATTTTTTAGAAAATCGATCTATTTTTTTATCAACACAAATTTACAATACAATAAGGGGATATTCTTTTGGTGAATTTAAACAGTGTTTGGCTATTAGTAGCAGAGATTTAGGAGAAAAAAGAAAACTTAGTATTGAAAAATATGGATATTCTGTTAAAATGCTTCTCATTGTATTCGATTATTATATTGTGGAATTGAATCGTTGAAAACAAATTATTATCCTGTTAAACTTACAGGTGAAATTCAGAAATTGTGTTTTGATATTAAATTGGGAAAAATAGATTCTATTGAATTCAAAAAAATATTTGAAGAATTTTCTACAAATTTAGATACTGCGTTTTCTGTAACAACCTTACCAAAACAAAATTATAAGATAATCAATGAATTATTAGTACGGTTTTATGTGGAATACTTTAACATTTAACGTTAATTCACATTAATATTTATTATTAGAGAAAATTATGAGAAATTATATTATTAACTTAGCACTAAAATTTATAGGAACACCATATATTTGGGGAGGAAGTTCTCCAAGAGTTGGTTTTGATTGTTCAGGTTTTGTGATTTGGATTTTACAGATTTTTGATATTCTTCCTTCTGTAGATATGACGGCAGATGATCTTTCAAAATCCTTTGAAAAAACAATAACACCTCTACCTGGTGATTTATGTTGTTATGGTACAGATGAAAAAATTGTTCATATTGGTTTTTATAGAGGTATGTTTATGGGTAGTGCGGAAATGATTGGAGCTAATGGTGGAGATTCTAAAACAATTAATGAAATTGAAGCCAGAAAAAGAAATGCAATGGTAAAAGTGAAACCCGTAAATTATAGAAGAGATTTTAGATTTTATGTAAATATTGAAAAAAAGTTAAATTAAATCAGACGCTGTTTATTTCATATATGATATAAGGAGAAATAACAATGGGTAATTTTAAGGTTCTTAAAAGTTTGAAATTTAAAAATATTAAAATTCGAGGAATGTATGAACACAAATTATTTCCAGTTGAATTAATTTTTAATGTTTCTTTTTCAATAACACCAACTCCAATTGCAAAAAAAGAATTTGATTCAAATAGTAATTTAATTCAAGTTGTTAAAGACAAAATTAGTTCATTTTCAATTATTAGAAATTTACGTACAGTACATCTTCCAAATAATTGGAAATTTGATTTTCCAGTAGCAGTTAGATATACTTATGAACATGATTATGATATTGTTAAATTTGGAAATAAATCTTGTATTGGAATTGATATTACAACAACAATATTGAATCCTAAACTTCAAAAAAATGATTTATATGTTAATTATGTATCTATTTCTCAAGATATTGCTTCATTTAATAATTTTTGTACAGATAAATATTTTGTAATATATCCGGGTAGATATTAGTGGCTCAGCGGAAAAAACGATTTTCATCAAAAGCAATTGATAGAATGGTTGCTATTAATTTTCCTTCTGCAATATATTTACAAAATTCAATACTCAGTGATATTAAATGTATATTGACCCAACTTGAAGACATGGAGGAAGTATTATCTGAAATTTCGTCTGAATTAATTGAATTAGACGAAGATGAACAATTAAAAGATTCTGAATATGTTATTAATAAAACAAAAGAATTAGAAATACATTATTTTAACAATTATTATTTGTATCTTAAGAAAATGTGTAATTTGATGACTATTTTATCAACACAAAGAATATTGAATTGATTTGTTTCTTTTAATTTAAAAATATTTTATGTATGTATTTACTTTTGTTTGAATTTTTCATATATTATCAATACTTAAAAATATGTCAAATTTAAACAAAAGGATGGAGTAAATATGAAATTGTTCACTTTCTTTGTAGAAAAGCTTACTAAGAAAAAACAAATCATTAAGAAGTGTACAATATTAGAAAAGAAAACTAGGTTTCGAATTATTCAACTCGATAATGGTAAAAAAATAAAAACACATCCTGAGTTTATCAAACGTCGAACTCATATTTTTCCATCTGTTATTTTTTCTGAATTTGAGACCACACCACATATTTTCCATTTCAAAAATCGTGTTTTAGCAGCACGAAATCCTGAAATATTGAATGAAATTGAAAAAACTTTGATTCCAGAAAAAAGACCTTATGTTTTTCAATCATATACAAGAGAACTAATTGATTCAATAAATTCAAATGGTCGAGTTCTTCTTGTTGGTCATAAGGGAACTGGTAAAACTTCTATTGTTGAACAAATAGCGGCGAGAATTTCACAACCAGTTTTACGTGTCAATTTCAATGGTAATACAACAATTTCAGATTTTCTTGGACATGTTGGAGTTGCTAGTGGTAAAACATATTGGGTTGATGGTGTTTTACCGAAAGCAATGCGCGAAGGTTATTGGTTGATTACAGATGAAATTGATTTTGCTGATCCAGCAATTCTTTCAATTTTACATCCAGTTCTTGAAAATCATGGATATTTAGTTTTGAAGGAAAATGCAGGAGAAATTATTAAGCCACATCAAAATTTTAGAATTTTTGGTACAGCAAATTCTATTGGTGGAGATTCTTATGCATATTCTGGAACACAAAAAATGAATGATGCATTTCTTGATCGATGGGATTCTACATTTAGAATTGATTATCTTCCAGAAAAACTCGAAAGAAAAGTTGTTAGACTTCATGCTCCATGTTTATCGGAAACTCACATTAGAAAAATCGTTCAATCTGCTAATTCAATGAGAACAAACAAAAATGGTGTTTCATTGGAAGCATTTTCAACAAGAAACTGTATTGCATGGGCACAAAAAATGCAAATATACAATAATCCATTGTTTTGTGCCAACTTGGTTTTTCTACAGTCACTGGATATTGAAACAAGAAAGGCTGTAGAATTATTGATAAAAACTATTTGGAGTGATAAGGACATTAAGAGAAATCCTCGCTAATTGATTATTCAGTAACAGATAATTAAACGAATAGAAATATATGTCCATGAATCGATTAATAAATGAAAATGTTCTAGTAACCTATGCTAGACTCATTTCCCAAAAATTTAATGTAAATGTTATAATTCAAGGAAATGAGTTTAAAGCAGATAATAAAGGAAATATTTTTATTCCTCATTTTGATAACATTCCAGAAGCAACACTTAATGTAATTATTGGAGGATTGTTACACGAATGTGGTCATATTAAATGGACAGATTTCAAACCCGTTAAAACCATCAAATCAAGAATTGAATTGATGGTTTGGAATGCTCTCGAAGATATTTTTATGGAAAATAAATTAGAACGTAAATTTCAAGGAGCAAGAACATTTTTAGGATCAATATTTTCTTGGGTAGACACAAAAGCTAAAATTTTTGAAAAAAATTGGAAAGAATCACATAGTTCAATACATGATAGTGTTAATGAACAATTACCACCTGAAATTATTGAATTGTATAAATTTTTGACAGAATATATTTGTTATTGTCGAAAGTATGTTGTTGAAATTCCTTCAAATAAAGAACTATTAAATATTTTTGAATCTGTTTGTGTAAGTACACCTAAAAATACACAGGAAAATGTAAATCGAGCACATAAGATTTTTGAATTATTGAATTTAAAATCACAAAAATCTCCTCATTCTGATAGAGGATTAGAAGAAATTTTTAGTAAAGAAAAAACAATATCTGAATTGAAAGATCAGATTAAAGATAAAACAGAAACACAAGAATATCAAGATGCTATTTGTACAGCTAAAGAAAAGTCTGCCGATAGATTCTTATATGAAGATGCTTCAAAGGATCTTCAGGTTAAAATAGAAAATTCAGATGAACAGATTTCATTAGATACAGAAAGATTATCACACAGTGAGAAACGTCGTGATGAATTGAAACAATCTAGTAAGTCAAATAATACAACTTTTAAAACAGAGGAAACAGAACATATTACAGATGGTGGAAATGTTTGTGAAGGTAATGCTGATTTTAATGTTAATGTTGATATGGATAAGGTATTAGATAAAATTGATAATGAAGATGATAATAGTGAACTTCAATCAATTATTGACGAATTAAATTTAAAACTAAAAACCGAAAAAGAAGATCATACATTTTTGAAAGAATTGCGTCGTAATGTTTTAATAAATGAGAAAGCAATTCGTCAAACATATATTTTAGATAAAAATGAAATAAATAAAGAAATACTTCCGATTCGTAGAAAACTTCAATCTCAAAAACGTGAATTACTTTCATTATTGAAAACTCAATTAAAATTAGATTCTTTATATAAAATAGAATCTACAACAATATTGGAACCAGTTATATCTAAATTATATGATGAATATAAGAATTCTCCGACACAATCAAAATCATTATGTGGATATAAAGAATCCGATCCAGATTGGGAAAGAATTCTTGTTCGAGGAAATGAATTTTCTCAAAATGAATATAATCCATTTTCAAGAGAACGTGATGAAGTAATTACATTTTCTTCTGATAAATCATCACGTACTGAATATACAAAAAGAATCAAAGCAGTTGAATCTATTGTAGGCGAAACACTTTCTTGGCTCTCAAGACTTCGATCTCCAAAAAGAACAAAATATCGTTTTGAGAAAGAAGAAGGATTATTGAGTAAGAGAGATATATGGAAAGTTCCTGCTGGAATTGGTGCTAATATTTTTATGGAAACAAAAATTTCACTTGTTCCTAACGCGGCAATATCAATTTTAATGGATTGTTCTGGTTCTATGAAGCCAATTTTTGGTCATGCACAAAATGCTGCTTTAGCATTAGATTTATGTCTTAAGAAACTCAATATTCCTCATGAAATTTTAGGATATAGTACATCTACGGAAAAGGCATATGATAATGTTGATTTTGGTAGATTTTCACGATGGGTTCCTGTAAGAAATTATGTTTTCAAATCATTTAATTCTTCTGATGCTTCTCCAATATTTACAAACAATGGGGCATTTAAAATGCACGATGGAGTTGATGGAGAATCTATTTTATGGGCAGCTGATAGACTTATTCGTCGTTCAGAAAGAACTAAACTTATTATTTGTTTAACAGATTCTCAGCCATCGTGTTCTCGTGCTGAAGATGTGTGTGCTCCTGTTTTTGGTGTTGAAGAGGAAATTAGAAAAAACACGTATCTTGTATGTAAACAAATTGAGATGAGTAAAATTCATTTATTTGGAGTTGGTATTTGTACAAATGCAACAGATGATTTTTTTAAAAATAGTATTAGATTAAATAATGTTGAACAGTTACCAAAGACAATATGTAAAATAATTACAGATGTATTGTTGAAAACGGGTCTTTATTAAAATTGTTTACAGTGATGATTAACTTTATTATTTTATTGATAATTACAGTGGTGATATAATGATTCCGCTTAAAGCTAAAAATGCTGATATTGGAAAAACATACTTATTAGATGATAATACAAAAATATTTGTTATATCAGTTTCCAATACAGGATTAATAGGTCAAACCGAAACCGGAAAAGCAATACGAGTTCAACTAAATAAGAATGTTCGTTTATTTGAAGGAAAGCAATTACAATTTATGATTATAGATAATCCAATAAATGTTTTTGAGGAACAAAAGAAAAAATTGAAAGAAGAGAAAAAGGAATTGAAAAAGGCACAACAAAAACAAGATAAAATAGAAAAACAAAATAATCCTCGAACAATTTCAAAGGTTATTGATTTATGCTGGAGAAATGAAATTATAGATCCAGATAAGATTCTCGTTGAAATAAAAACTCGATTAGTTAATAAAAAACTTCCCGAAGATTTTCATCTTAAAGGTAAAATTAAAAACTATGTGAATGATATTTTGAATGGTAAACGAAATAAATATGTTTTTCCAAAAATAGATTAATACCGTTTGTTGTTCTAATAAATGTTTTTTAAAGGTTTTCATCACATAATAAATAGTAATATAATGATAAACCCATTGAAAGGTATTTATGAATTTACAATATCATGTTTTAGTAAAAGGATTTGAAATATCTCGTTCTTCAAGACAAACTCGAGATCAAAAACAGAATAGTAACAGAAATATATCAACAACTCTTCTTAGACACTATCGATTTGCTTTTGAAAATACAACATTTGAATCAAAAACCGGAAGTTTCTTTTTTTATGTAAACAAAGAATTGAAGTCGGTGTTTCCAACACAAGATACAGTAATTCTTGTCGAAGAAGCACAGGAACAACACGAAGAAATAACAAATTAAAAATTACAATAGGGATATACTTATGTTATGTATAAGTATATCCCTATTGTTTTGTATATAACATAATGTATTTTATTGTTACAAAAACAAATAATAGTTTTAAACATTATACATTTGATAATTCAATTGAGTGGGCAGATTTGTTATCTAAACTCGATGGTAATATTATTGAATTGTTTCAAAATGAAGTATTAGAAGTATTAGATTTTAATTCATATTTTAATGAACGATATTTCAAAAAAAGAAAGAAATAAAATATGCGAAAACCAACGTTAAATACAAGATTTATTTCTCTATTCAACAATAGATTATTGGATAAAACATTTACGACAAATGATTTGCGTATCCAATGGAAATCTTCATGGCATAAAAGCAATGGTAAATATAGAAAAAATCGAGAATTCGATAAGTTATTTTATTATTCATTTATGAGAAATGTTGTCCGACCACTATTGAATAATGGTATATTAGTTCGAATAGAAAAAGGACATTATAGAGTATTGAATACATCATGGCTGAAAAATTAAAACCCGGTGATGTTATTCGATTTTCCTACACTGCAAAATCTTCTAATGATCCAAATCCGATTGTATTATTTCTCGATAAATATGAAGGTTTAGTACATGGATTAAATTTTAATTATATGACACAATCTGAACGTAGACATTTTTATCTAGTATTTAAGATAAAATATTATTCGAAACAAATAAGTCCATTAAATTTTTATAAAGCTGAAGTTCGAGGTAAACTAAAAACAAATTCTTATCGTACATATAATCCAAAATTTATGAGCGGTATACATATTATTAAAAATGTTGTAATTGGAAAGGGTGCTGCTCATCGAAAATCTAAAAAATGGAAAGAATAATTTGTGTTATCTGAAAATGAAATTTTGAATAATATTCAGCGAGTTACTAAGTTAATTGATAAAATTACAGATGATTCCAGAAAGAATAAAATAAAAGAATTGTTTGAAAAAATTGGTGACAAATATTTTACTGCTCCTGCTTCTTCTCAAGAAAAGTTTCATGATGCATATCCCGGCGGATTAGCAAAACATTCATTACAGGTTACAAAGAATTTGAATGAATTGAGTAAACTTTGGTATTCATCTCTTTCTATTGATTCTATTATTATATGTGGATTATTACACGATGTTGGAAAAGCAACAACTGTAAATGGTCTTGATATTTATATAAAAGAAACAGAAGATTGGAAAATTCGTCGAGGAAATCTTTATTATCATAATTTGGATATTAGAGATGGATTAACACACGCTCAAAGAAGTATTAGATTGATTGCTTATTATGATATATCACTTACAGATGAAGAATATATTGCTATTTTGTCACACGATGGTCTTTATGTAGATGAAAACCAAGTATTCAAAAATAAATTTGGAAAATTAGGATTATTACTTCAGTGGTCAGATTTAAAAACTACACATTGGGATAATTTATGATGTTAATTATAGTTAGTAGTATTAGTATACTGATAATTGGTATATTGGTATATATAATATATCGGTCATGGAATGCTATTACTGAACTTGAATCTAAAATGAAAGAATTACATTTATTAATTACAGACTATAATGGATTTTTGGATCAGCTAATGAAAATGAGTGTGATGCAATATGATGATAATGTTTTTGAGTTGATTAATAGAACCAAACAACTAAAAGAAGATTTTGAAAAACAACTATATGATTATGATCTGTTAAAAGAAGTCGATAATATTTCTGAGAATATTATTAACGACCAACCAAAAGAAATTTTAGGTATTGTAAAAAGATTATTATAATATGGATATATCTAATTCAATATCGAATTTTATTAATGGATTTGATAATAAAGTCGATATAATAAAAGTTCTCAATAAAATATATTCTGAAACTCAAGAAAACAGACAACGTTCAAAAGAAATGTATGAAACATTAATAAGTAAAATTGTTGGAAACGATTCAAATTTAATCTCAATTGCGATGTTAGCAGATAAATATTTAGATCAAATGACAAAACAAACAGAATTATTAGTAAAGCTTTCAGCTGTTATGCAAAAATTAAATACTGAAACTGAATCTGGAAATATTGGTGGTGATTTCAAAGAACTTCTAGAAAAATTAGATGAACAACAAATCACACCATTTAAAAAATAGCATTTGTGTCAAAAAAGATTATTGGTATTGATTGTTCTACTACAACAATTGGTATTACTGTTTTAGATGAAATTGGTAAATTATTATGTATGACATTTGTAAAACCAACAGGAAAATCGTTTATTGAAAAAGCAATTTCAGCAGAAATACAGTTAAAAGAAAAATTATTTTCACAATTTTCTTTTTCAAAAAATGATACTGTTATAATCGAACAACCTTCTCAAATGTTTAAGACTGGATTTTCTTCCGCAAAAGTCATTTCTACTATAAATAGATTTAATGGAATTATTCATTATATTATTTATTCCAATCTTAAAATTATTCCAATTGAAATTGCAACAATCTCAGCAAGAAAAAAAGTTATAGGAATAGGTCGTTTTCCTACTGGTATAAATGCAAAAGAAAAAGTATGGGAATGGGTAGATAAACGCATGGAATGTCACGATTGGCCCCTTAAAAAAACTGGAAAACTTAAAGATGAATGTTTTGATATGACAGATTCCTATATTGTAGCATATTCACAAATTATTGTATGAGTGTTGAAAAAAAATTATCATTATTACAATCTTGTTTTAAAGATTCATTATATAACAAAAATAAAAAATCTTTATCAATATTTTGTCCTAAGTGTTATCATCATAAGCGTAAGTTATGCATCTCTTTAGAAAAAAATGTTTTTCATTGTTTTGTTTGTAATTATAAGGGAACAATAAAAACACTTCTTGCTGCTAATTCGACACCTGAAATTTACAAACAGTGGATTTCTAATTTTTCGAAATCAGAATCAAATAGAATAGATTTTTTTTCAAAATTAGAAACTGAATCTGATATATCATTAATTTCTCTTCCTAATGAAACTAAAGTTTTTACTTTTGATCTCAATCATCAATTGGAAAAAAAAGCACTATCATTTTTATATAACCGAGGAATTACTAGAGATATTATTGAAATGTATAATATTCGATATGTAGATTTAGGACATTATAGTAATAGAATTATTGTTCCAAGTTATGATGATTTTGGAACTTTAAATTTTTTTATTGCTAGAAGTTTTTGCAAAAATGTGAAAATGAAATATCTTTATCCAGAAATTCCAAAAACAAATTTGATTTTTAATGATTTATTTATTGAATGGAATTTTCCTATTATTTTGGTTGAGGGTGTTTTTGATGCTCTTAAGATAAATTATAATACGATACCACTTCTGGGATCATCATTAACCGAGAATGCATTACTATTCAAAAAGATAATAAAATTCAATCCTAGTGTAACCTTGATGTTAGATACTGATGTTCCGGGTCAAATTGCAAGTAAAAATATCGCATCATTATTATTAAAATGGAATATTGATACATATTTTGTAGAATATTCTTATAAAGATCCTGGTGAAATGAACAGAACTGAAATTTTCAAATCACTTAAAAATAGGAAAAAAATTACACAAACAACTTTAATGAAACAGATATTAGAGTGATTATTTGCCATATTAGCGATATCCATGTTTTTTTATATAAACGACATCAAGAATATTTGGAAGTTTTTGAAAACCTATACAATTCTCTTAAAAAAGATAATGTAGAATTGATTGTTATTTGTGGAGATTTATTTCATAGTAAAACTGTTTTGAGTCCAGAATCCATTAGAATAACTCGTGATTTTTTAATTCGGTTATCTAATATTTCTGATGTTATTATTATTCCTGGAAATCATGATTTGAGTGTAAGTAATTCTGAACGATTGAACTCCATTTCTCCGATTGTTGAGAGTATTATACCAAAACACAAAATATTCTTTTTTACTGAATCAACGCTATTTCAATATAAAGATTTTGTGTTTGGAATATTTAATATGCTTCAAAAAGAAAAATATCCAATAGAAATATCCGAACCATCTATTAAAAGTAAAATAAAAATTGCATTATATCATGGAATGATAAAAAATTCTACTAATGATTTGGGATTTAAATTTGATAATGGTGATTCAATAGATATTTTCAAACACTATGATATAGCAATGTTAGGTGATATTCATAAATATCAAGAACTATCAAAGAATATAATTTATTCGGGTTCATTATTACAACATGATGTTAGTGAATCAAACACAAAAGGATATGTTCTTTGGAATGTTGATTCTAAAAATATTTCTCATACTTTTATTGAAGTAAAGAATCGTTATGGATATTTTACAGTTAAATGCCAAGATAAAATATTTCCAGATTCTATATGTGAAATAGAAAATATAACACCCAATGCAACTGTTAGAATATTATTACAAAATTATGAATATACTATTTCTGAAATAAAGTTACTCGAGTTAGCATATAGAAAAAAATATAATTTTAATCACATTGAAATTAGAAATGATTATGAAAATAACATTAATGTTTTACAACAAGGACAAACAGAACGAGTATCTGATATTTTAGTTCAATCTAGTTTAATTAGAACATTTTTAAAAAACAATTATTCTTCGGAAACAATAGAAAGAATAATTTCAATAAATACTAATATTCGTGCCCAAGTTTCTAATGAAGATATTTTTTCTGGATTAAGATGGAATATTGATACTATTGAATTTAATAATGTATTTTCATTCGGTGAAAATAATACATTAAATTTTAAAAATTTACATGGATTGATCGGAATTTTTGGTCCTAATAGAATTGGAAAATCAAGTATTATTGAAACACTATTATATGTTTTATTTAATAAATCATCAAAAACAGGAAAAATTAAAGATATAATTCACAATCAAAGTATGTTTTGTAATGGCGAAGCAGTATTGGATATTTCTGGAATAAAATACAGAATACGACGAGAATCAAAACGAAAAGATGATGGTAGTTCTACAGATGTTATATTCGAAAAATTTGTTAATGGAATATGGTTATCAGAAAATGACGGTTCTAGAACAGATACCGATAAGTATATTAGGAAAAAAATTGGAACATTCGACGATGCAATTATTTCATCATTTGCTCCCGCAGAATATATGACAAAATTTATTAGTAATACTGTTGGTGACACATTTAGATTAGATACTATTTCTAGATTTTTAGGATTAAATATTTTTAAAGAACAATATCGAATTGCTGATACAAAAATTAAAGATATTGAAATATTATTAAATGAATTCAAAAAAATTGATTATGCAAAATTGATTACAGATAACAACATAAAAATCAAAACTGTAAAAACTGAGTTAGATATATTTAGACAACAAAAGATTAAATTACAAGACGAATACGAACGAATAAACGATCTTATTATTTCATTATCAAAAACAATATATCATATTCCCGATGATTTTTCCAATTTATTTATTAATCCAGAGATTTTAAATATAGAACTTGTTAAATTAACAGAATCTTTTGAAAGTGAAAATAGAAATATTATAGAATCAAAGCTTAAATTAGAAGATACAATTACTGATATTTCTAAATTCAATGAACAAGATTTGTTAGAAAAAAATGTTGAATCTGAAAAATTAGAAATTTCTATTAGAAATATTGTTAAATCGATTCAAGTTTTAGAGCGTAGTATAAATAAAGATTCTTTCCAACTCGAAATATTAGAATCACAACCATGGTGTAATATTGAAGAGCTTTGCAAAAATTGTAAATTTTATACAACAGCAATAGATATTCAAACACAGATTTTACATGATAAATCTGTTTTACAAACACTAGTTTCTGAAAAAAATGATTCTGAAGCTAAATTAAAATCTCTAACAGAAATAAAATCACATTTAGAAGCATTGTCTAAATTAAAACTGAAATCTTCCGATTTAAAAACCAAAATTGAAATTACAACCCATATTATTGAAAAATTTCAACTGCAAATTGATGCTAAAAACGGGTTGCTTAATCAATATAATCAGAAGATTTTAGAAATTGAAGATTTTAAAGATAAAAATAAAAAAAATCTAGAAATCGAAAGTAAAATTGATAAAAATAAAAAACAACAAACAATAATAAAGAATAATTTAAATGAACTTGATGTTAAAATCTTATCTTCAATTAAAGAAATTTCGGAATTCGAAGAAAAAAATCTAATTCATTATTCTATACTTGAAAAAATTCAAGAATTAGAATGTTCATTTAATGATTATAAAATATATTTACAGTGTGTTCATCGTGAAGGTATTCCGTATAATATAATTTCATCTTCAATAGATAAAATAAATAAGGAAGTAGATAAGATTTTATCTGTTTTCGCGCCGTTTAAAGTAATATTTGGTCTTGATATTGAGAAAAAAAATATTCCTATTGATATTCTTTATGCTAATGGAAGTAGGTGTCCTATTGAATTAGAATCAGGAATGGAAAAGGTTATTTCATCAATTGCGATTAGAGCTGCATTGGTTAACATTGCAAATATTCCTATGTGTAATTTATTTGTTATTGACGAAGATTTTGGAAAATTAGATTCTACATATATATCTACATTAGATTCAATGTTCGATTATTTAAAAACCATTTTCGAGCGTATAATTATTATTAGTCACGTTGATAAAGTTCATGATATTGTAGATGAGAGCATTACAATTGATCGAGTAGACGATTTTTCAAAAATCGTATCAATATGATATTTTTTGAATATTTATTTACAGTGACAATTTTACTTCTTAAATTTGAATAAGGAAAATTAAATGTCTATTAGTAAAAAAAGAGCAAAAATAAACATTAGAGCAAAGAATAATACTAAACAATCAAAACAAACCATAAAAACATATTACAAAAAATGGAGCATTGGTTCTATATTTAGAAAAAGTAGAAAGAATTTGTATTTATGAATAAAACAACGATCTATAATTTAATTGCATTGATAACAATTGGATTAGTTGTATTTTTTCTTTTTAAAAATCAACAGAAAACCATCGTAGAACTTAAAAATAGAATTGTAAAGATGGATACTGTTATTATGGAAAAAGATAGTTCATATTCTAGATTAATACGAGAATCTGTTAAGAAAAATGATGTATTGAATTTTTTGAAAACAGAAAATTTTCAATTATATCAACAACTACAACATCAAAATGTATTATTATCAGTCAAAACTAAAGTTGAAAGTGTTAAAGTTGAAACAACTATAAAAATCAATGATAAAATGGATTTAAATTCTAAAACTATTACTGAAGACACAGTATATAATGACTATGATACACTTAAAACAAATCCGAGATATAAGATTGGTTTTTACTGGAAATTATTTCCGTTTAAAATTTATGGATATACACTTACAAATCCGCCCTTTGCTGGATTATTTTTTGAACAAGAACAATTTAATGTATTTGTTGATATGTCTCAAGATTCGAATAAAATGTATAGATTTGGTATAAAATTTACAGATATTATTGGTAATCCTCTTTCATGGAAGGTAAATAATATTGATGGAGTTATTCATTCATCTGAATTTTCATCAGATGAAAATTATGTAGGAATTGGTACTGGAGGATTATTATCATATGATTTTCTAGCTCTTGGATTAAAACTTGACAAAAATAAAAATTCATTTTTGTTTAATTATAAATTATTTGAGAATATCAAATCCGATAATTGGTACAAAAAATTTATTATCGGATATTATAGAAATTTTTAATTGAAAGATATTATTATGTTTAATGCAAACTGTAAAAATAAATTATATATTCCATGTCCTTGTTGTGATGGTGGAAAGAGTGTATATTATTACGAAAAAAAATTAGATGTTTGTAAATATTGTAATGGAAAAAAAGAAGTTGATATATTTTTTCATTTTGAAAAATTGGGTTTAAATTCTGATGTTAATGAGGTTGAAAGTGTTATTGATTTTGTTACAGGAAATCGTTTTGAAGAATATACTTACTTCAAACAAAAATTTGATAGATAAAAACAAATATTAAATCGGATTAGATTAAAAATATAACTAATTAATTATCATTCTATAAAGGAGATAACATATGGACACTTCACTTATTAAAGGAAGAAAAAAAGAAATAGAATCATTATTTGATTCTTTTAAACAAGAAGTTAATTCAGTAATGACAACAATTTTTGATGAAGGTGATGAATTATTTTCATCTGTATTTAATGGAAAACATACATATCCAAAACTTGATATTTCTGATGAAAAAGACAAATATGTTGTTGATGCAACTGTTCCAGGACTTTCTAAAGATGATGTTGAAATAAAAATTGAAGAACATCCAGGGTCTATACATAAGATTCTTATTGTTCAAGGAAAACGCGGAGATGGATTTCAAGAAGAAAAACGAAATTTCTTGAGAAAAGAAATTAGATATTCTTCTTTTTGTCGAACAATTGCTTTACCATCGGATGTTGATGATAATAAAATCACTGCAAAATTTGAAAATGGGATATTGTCAATTTTGATTCCCAAAAAAAATAGTGTGGTTAATACTGTAAAACCAATTGAACGAAAGATAGAAATAAAATAAGTTTTTAATATTTAATAATCTAATTCGACTTAATTTTATTTGGTATAACTAAAGTGCAAAACAAACAAGAAAAACAATTATTAGAAATTTTTTCTGGAATATCATCAATAGATGATGAATTATTTTCAGATATAGAAATAAGTAAAGGAGTTTATAATAATCAAACACAAAAAGTTGATGATATTTCTATTATAGAAAACATCTTATCACGATTAACTGGAAGTGGAGTTACACATAAATTTCAAGGAAATTTGTTATATATTACGATTCATGAATATTCTCATGAATCTGATATGGGACCAATAACCTTAAAATTAGCAGATGAGATAAAACAAGTAGAAGATATTTTGAAGAAACAATATAAAAATATTACTGGAAAAACACTTTCATTTAAACAAACTGGAACAGATTTAGATGTTGTTTCTGCATATACTGTAAATAGACAAGCATTAGTACGATTTACAGTTATGTATGAATTGTCAGGAAGTAAATCAGAATCAACACCACTACAAAGTATATTGAAATGAATTCACTAATCAGAAAAATATTAAAAAGTATATATGATCATTCTATAAGTTAATAATATATAAATTGTTTTTTAACTAAACCTTATTGGGTTAGTTTTCTTAAGTGTTGTGGATACGTTTTTCTCTTAAGAAAATTAAGTGCAATAAGGTTTTTTTATTTTTAATAAAAATTGATTAATGAAGAAATAATAAATACAAACGAGGTATAATGAATAATACAAAAAATCCTTATTTTCCAGATGAAATTTGGGAAATATTAGAAACACATAATATGACTGAAGATAATACAAAAAAACTTCGTGAATATTTTATGAATCCATCATATTATGATACAAATAGAAGGACAATTATTTTTTCCACTCCTTCGCGCACCGGAACTTCGGCATTTCGCATAGAACTTCCGCTTTACGCTATTGCGTTACATTATCCAGAAAAATTTAATTTGATTTATGCTGATAATAATTTGGGTCCAAAACATATTCAGGCAGCAGATCTAATTGTTGCGCATCGTGCTGGACATTTACACGATCAATTATATAATATAGTAAAAGTTTGGCCTAAAACGAGTAAACGACAAGTTGTAATACACGATGTTGATGATTCTGAATTTAATTTACCATTGTCACATCCTATGAGAACAATTTGGATTGCGGCGGAAAAAGATAAGATGTCTATTCGTTCTTTAAAAGAGTCAGATCTTGTTACTACTACGGGATTTAAATTGCAGCAAACATTCAGGAATTTTAATCCGAATGTTTATGTTTTTAGAAATATGTTTGATTGGGAACAGCCACAATGGAAAATTGAAAGAACTTGGCCAGCAAAAAAAGATAAACTTGTTATTGGATGGGTTGGATTAACGAGTCATTTTGAAGATATTAAAAAAATGGCACCAATATTAAAATACATTCATGATAAATATTCAAACACAGAATTCATTCTTGCAGGAATGGCATTAAAAGACACAGAAGTAACAATTACAGTAGATGCTAATGGAAATAAGAAATTTGATGAAAAAGAAGTTATTGATATTACAAAAACATATCGATACCGTGTTTCGGAATTATTTAAAGAATTTGACAAAAATAGAATACAAATTTTAGATGCAGTTTCATTAGAAAAATATGGTGAATTTTATTCAAAAATAGATATTGGATTATCATATGTTGAACACAATGTATTTAATGCATGTAAGAGTGAAATCAAATCAGTTGAATATATGAAATATGGTGCTGTTAGTATCTATTCGAAATATGGCGGATATAAAGATATGTATGATGCGCTTCCAACTGATTTAAAAGAAAAAACTCATTTATTAGCAATTGATACTGAAAACCCTACAGTATGGAAATCAGTATTAGAAACTGTTGTAATAAATTATGATACACATCGAGAAATTGCAGATGAAATGAAAAAATATGTTGAAGAAAAATATGACATAAATAAACATATAGATGAACGAGTTTCATTTTATAATGATGTTATTGAAAAAAATGTTGATAAAGAAGTAAATAAAATAAGTAAAATTTTGGTATCATAAAATGAAAATATTAGACATATTTTCTAAATTGTTTTCATTTCATAAAAAAAATAAAAATTTAATAATGAAGGTTAGAATTTATAGAGCTTCAACAGGAAAATGGGAAGACGAAAAAATTATAGGAAGTTCTTCTGTAAATTTTGATCCAAAATTCAAATAAAATGGAAGAAACAAAATCAAATATTAATGTAAAATGTATTATTTGTGGTGTTAATATTAAAATTGAAAAGAATCAATATATTAGAAAAACATGTACTAAAAAATGCAAATCAATTTATCTTTCTACTAAATTAAAAGGAATCAAAAAATCTAAAGAAACGATAGAAAAAATTAGTAAAACACTTAAAACAAAATATTCTTCTGGAGAAATAGTTTCTTGGTGTAAAGGAACTATCGGTATTATTAAAGCTTGGAATAAAGGATTAACTAAAAAAACAGATGAGCGTTTAAGAAAATTGGGTGAAAATACATCAAAAACAAGAAAAGAAAAATTAAAAATCGGGGATATTAAAATTTGGAATAAAAATAAAATTGGAAGTCAACGAGCCTGGAATAAAGGATTAACAAAAGAAACCGATTCTCGACTAAGAAAATCTAGTGAAAAACAAAAAAATATTAAAAAATCCAAAGAACAAAAAGATAAAATTAGTAAAACACTGAAAATAAAATATTTTTCTGGAAAAATAGCTGTTTGGAATAAAGGAAAAAATAAAGATACCAACGCAGCTGTCTTTGAAATTAGTAAAAAATTATCAAATTATTATTCTGGTAAAACATATGAGAAATTATATGGAAAAGAAAAATCAGATAAAATAAAGAAAAAAATAAGTAAAAGTCATAAAGGTAAAAAATTAACTCCAGAACATATTAAAAATTTTCTTCGAAGAAGAAACATGTCTTCATTAGAGATTAAAATGAATAATATTATTTTGAAAAATAATCTTCCATATAAATTTGTTGGAAATGGTGAATTTGTTATTGAAAATAAATGTCCCGATTTTATAAATACAAATGGAGAAAAAATTTTAATTGAAGTATATTTTACTGGACATAAAAATAAGTTTAAAAAAGATGGTGTTGAAATTTGGAAAAAAGAAAGAGAAGAAATTTTTCAAAAATCTGGTTATGAAACGATATTTATTAGTGAAACCCAAGTTAAAGAAGAAAATATTTTAAATATATTAACAAATAAGAATAAGGAATAAATAATGGCAACAATACTTTCAAATACCGGATGTTCGTGGATCGTAAGTATTCTTACAGGAAGTGCAAGTTCTAATCAATTTTTAGGTTGGGGTACTGGTAGTGGAATTTCCAATAAAGCAGATACTACATTATTTAGTGAAGCATCAACTGGAATATCTATGGGAGGTGAATCGCGAGTACAAATGACACGCTCTACATGTGGAAATGATGTTGTTCAGTGGACTGCAACACTAACTGCAAATAGTACAAAATCAATTACAAATCTTGGTAACTTTACTGGTTCAGGTTCTGCTGCTCCAGGATACATGATTGTAAAGGGAGATTTAGGTTCTGGTTCTGCTACATTAAGTGCAAATGACATGATGAGTGTAAATATATATTTACAAATTACCTAAGCTGTTTTTTGTGAAAATTATAGAAAAAAATTGTATTGTATGTAATAATATTCATACAAAAAAAAGTGAAACCTGTGGTAATAAAGATTGTCACTATAGACTAATTGCAATTCGTCAAGTTGGTAAAAAAAGAATTCCACATCTTCATTCTGAAGAAACAAAAAAGAAAATAAGTAAAACGCGTAAAGAACGAATTGATTCTTGTCAAATTAAAAATTGGAATGATGGATTAACCAAAGAAACTGATAATAGATTGAAACTTTCCGGTGAAAAAATAAGCAAAATCCATATTAGAGATTATGCAACCGGTAAAAGAATTCCTGTTAAACACAGTGAAGCATATAAAAAAAAATTAAGTGAAAAATGGTGTTCTAATAATCCAAATAAAACTGGAAATAATTTTCGAAATAAAAAACATACAGAAAAAACAAAAAAAATGATGTCTGAGAATTGTCATTTTAGAAAAAATAAAGGTAAAACAAATATTGAAATTTATGGAATTGAAAAAGCTAAAGAAATAAAAGAAAAACATAGATTGGCAACAATTGGTTCTAGACATCATTTTTATGGAAAAAAATTAACAAGAGAACATATAAGAAAAATATTATTAAGAAGAGAAATGTCTTCATTAGAAAAAAAATTTAATGATATATGCATAAGACATAATTTACCGTATAAATTTGTTGGTAATGGAAAATTTTTCATAGAAAATAAAAATCCAGATTTTATTAATACTATAGATGAAAAAATTGTAATTGAAGTTTATTGTAGAAAACACAAAAAAAATATTAGTGGAATACTTGATATTGATAAGTGGAAAAATGAAAGATATTCCTTATTTGAAAAATATGGTTACAAAACGTTATTTTTTGATGAAACTCAAATTTACGATGATATAGTATTAAAAGCTATATCTTAATTCATGGCAACTCAAACTAAAATAGTAACTACTGCAATAAATGCGGGAGCTGGTATTGCATGGATTAATCTTTCCAATCTATTTGTAATTGATGATACGTTTGCTTCAGTTGATTTATTTGATCAAGAAACATCTCAAAGTGCTAAATGTTCAATGTCAGGAAACGTTTTTACTATTCCTACCGGATCAACAATCGATCGAATAAAAGTTGTATTAAAAGGTGCAAAT
>ERZ1292632.20-Hain-H43-01um-R2-20-length-159883-cov-7_pt1 | contig 38735 bp, 43 predicted proteins | sample MGYA00564407_ERZ1292632 | MGnify/ENA primary metagenome ERZ1292632 (study PRJEB36523, sample SAMEA6512637) | groundwater metagenome | collected 2019-01-08 | study: AquaDiva: Metagenomics assemblies of 32 groundwater samples | reverse complement strand
ACCCCGGCCTTCGCCGGGGAACAGGAAGTTCGTACTGCCAGCTTGCCTCGACTAACCTTTGTTAATGCGATTGTGGGGAACGGCGGACCGGGCTGCCGGATTGTCTTGGTAGACAGATTGAGAGGTTATCCTGTGGCTACCCAGCTGAATTTTGAAGGCTCGCAATTTCTCCGACAGGATTTCCAGGAGGAACTGAGCCGCTGGAACCGACAGCGGCTCGCGCCGGACTATCCTGATACGCTGACCGCCGACCGGTTCGAAGCCGACCGGCGGATGCTGCGGCTGGAACATGGTTTCATCGAGGAGCTGCGCGCCGCCGTTCGCGTGGAAGCCGCCGCCGCGCCGACGGACGCGGACGGCTTTATCGCCTGGTTCGAGGGGCTGAAGGCCAACGGCCCCGGCCAGCACGACCGGCTGTTCCCCTGGCTCGCCGATCAGGCAAACCGCGACGAGATACGCTGGTTCCTCTCGCAGGAAGCGGCCGGCGAAGCAGGGTTTGACGATCTGGTCGCGATGACCCAGGTCAAGCTGCCCAATCGCGCCAAGATGGAACTGGCGCGCAACTATTGGGACGAAATGGGGCGCGGCAATACCAAGGGAATGCACGGCCCGATGCTGGGCCAGCTGGTCGCGATCCTGGACCTCGACACGCGCATCGAAAATACGGTGTGGGAAAGCCTGGCGCTCGCCAATGCGATGACGGCGATGGCCTCGTCGCGCCATTATGCCTGGCACAGCGTCGGCGCGCTGGGCGTGATCGAACTGACCGCGCCCGACCGCTCGGCGCATACCGCGCGCGGGCTGCGGCGGATCGGCCTGTCGGACAGCGAGCGGCGCTATTTCGACCTTCACGCCGTGCTCGACATCAAGCATAGCCGCGACTGGAATGACGAGGCGATCCGCCCGCTGGTCGAAGAAGACCCGCGCCGGGCGACCGCGATGGCCGAAGGGGCGCTCATCCGCTTGCGCTGCGGCGAGCGGTGCTTCGATCGCTATCGGGCGCAGTTCGGGATCGCCTGATGCGCGAGACGCCCCATATCTTGCTGGTGGAGGATGATCCCCGGCTCGCCGCGCTGATCGCCGACCTGCTGGAGGCGGCGGATTATGCCGTCGATGGACCCTATGCGACGCTGGCCGAGGGCGCGGCGGCGGTGGCGCATCGGCTGCCGGGCGGCGCGGTGCTCGACGTGCGGCTGGCGGACGGGGATGCGGGTCTGCTGGCCGACGATCTCGACAGCTACGATATTCCCTATCTTTTCTGCTCGGGCGCAGGCGAACACCCGATCCTGGCCGACCATCCCGACGCGCCGCTGCTGCTCAAGCCGGCGATCGCGTCGCGCTTGGTGGCGATGCTGAAGGATGCGATGCGGAAACGGCCGCTGCACTGACCTAGATCAGGGGGAACCGGCGGAACCTTGGCGGCCGCTGTCCCTTACCCCGTTGATAATCAGGCAGGAGGATAGGATGTCCGACAGATTGCGATGTCGTTTGACGGTGGTGGGGAAGGACGCCGACGGCCGCAAGGCGACGGCCCTTTTCTGCCGCGAGGAAGCGGCGCGTCGACGGGCCTGGCTCGGCCTCGACAAGGAGGCCGAGCAGGGTGCGTCGAACTCAGGCGGCCAGCGCGCTCGGCATTGAGGGCAGAAAGGTCGCGCGGGCGGTCTGAAGACATTGGTCGAAGGACGGCCCGCCGACATGGGCTTCGGTGCCGTCCGCCATGCGGACGCTCAGTTCCCAAAGATTGTCGCTGTCGATGCAGCGCTGGCGCAGGGCGGCGGCGCCGAACATCACCTGCTCGCCCAGCCGTTCGCGATGCAGCAGGTGCCGCGCGACGGTGGTGGCGCTTTCCCGATGCGCATTATGCTGAAAACGGAAGCTCTCGCTATGGGTCGAAAGCCAATCGATGATGCCACTGTCCCGCACGTCTGATCCTCTGGTGAAATCGGCTGATCGCAACCGATGAGACGCGCGATTTGCCTCCTAGTTCCAGAGATTTGCGGCTTACTCACCTAAATCAATCAAATAAGGGCGATCGGCGAAGATGGCGGCGGCGGAGAGGCGGCTGTCTCCGTCGATGTGCGTGTCGCCCCACCAGTCCGCGCCGGGCAGGCCGCCCGCCTCCACGATCGCCGCACCGGCGCGCAGCATGACCGCGCAGAGCAGGCCCTTGTCGCCGTGCCGGCGCGCAAAGGCCAGCACATGCGCGGCGCGCCGGCCGGTGACGGGGAGGGGACGATAGCTACCCTCGCTGAACAGTTTCGGATGGGTCCGACGGAGGGCGAGGGCATCGCGGATCAGCCGCAGCTTGCGCGAGTCGAAAGACCCGTCGGGCGCGCGCAGCAGCGCCTGCCGCCGGGCATAATCGACCGGGCGGCGATTGTCGGGATCGACGAGGCTGAGGTCCGCCAGCTCCGCGCCCTGATAGAGATCGGGGACACCGGGCAGCATATATTTGAGCGTGACCTGGACGAGGCTGTTGGCTTCGGCGGCGGGCACGATCCGCGCGAGGAAGGTACTGAGATCCGCGCGGAAGCCGTCATGCGCCAACAGGTCTTGAAGGAGCGCTTGGGCGGCGGCTTCATAGTCGGCGTTCGGCGCTTCCCAGCTCGACCGTAGCCGTGCCTCACGCAGCGATTTGTCCTGCCAGGCGGCAAGGCGATCGGCGAAGTCGGGCGCGGGTTCGCCACTCTGCGGCCATGCGCCCAGCAGCGACTGGAACAGTTGGTAGCGGTCGGCGGGATGCACGCCATGGCCCTGCGCCATCGCCGACCAGCGGGCGACCGCTTGATCCCAGAGGTCGGGCACGGCGCTCAGCACCGCAAGCCGCGCGCGGACATCCTCGCCGCGTTTATGGTCGTGGGTCGCGGTCGTAAGCATCGCATGGGGCGGGCGGCCGGCGGCGCGCTGGTGGAACTGGTCGGGCGAAAGCGCGAATTGTTCGGGGTCGGAACCGACATCATTGGCCGAGAGCAGGGGCGCGTAGCGGTAGAAGGCGGTGTCCTCCACCCCCTTGGCCGCGATCGGGGCGGACAGCTGCTGGAAGCGGCGGACGGCTTCGGCCGCGAGCGCGGGATCGCCTTCGCCCGATCCGCCCAGCAGGTCGAGGATGCGGCGCGTGACAGGCGCTTCGCCGGAGGGCAGGTGGCGCTGGACCATGCGCCATGCCTTATCGCGCTGGGCTGTGTCGGTTTCAGGTGCGGCGGCACCGTCGCCATAGGTGCGATAGACGGGGAAGACCCAGAGCAGCCGCTCGATCGCGCGGCGCAGCATGGCGGGGGTGCACGCCTCATCGTCCGCGAACAGCGCGGCGAAGGCGGCGACGCAGGCGGAAAGCTGCGCGTCGAACTGCCAGCTCAGCATGTCGCGGCGGGACTCGAGCACCACCTGCGCGGGATCGGCGTGGGCGGGGTCGAGGGAGCGCCACAGGTCGCGCAGCGGCGCTTCGCCGGCGGGGTCGTGGAGCAGCGCGGTCAGGTCGCGCATCGCGTCATAGCCGCTGGTGCCGCCCACGCCCCAGTCGGCCGGCAGCATCTCGTCCGCGCCCAATATCTTCTCGACGATGATCCACGCGCCGGGCCGGATCGCGTCCAGCTCCGCGCGCAGCCGGCGGCAATAGCCGGCCGGGTCGGTCAGCCCGTCGACATGATCGACGCGCACGCCGTCGATCAGCCCGTCGCGATATAGGTCGAGATAGAGGCGGTGTGTCGCGTCGAACACGGCGGGGTCTTCCACCCGCAGCGCCGCCAGTTCGTTGATCGCGAAGAAGCGCCGCCAGTTGAGCCGGTCATTGGCGGTGCGCCAATGGACCAGGCGGTAATACTGCGCGTCGAGAAGGTCGCGGAGCGGGAGGTGAATGGCGACATCGGGGCGGAGCGGCAGCCGCTGTTCGCCGTAGAGGAGGATGTGCGGTTCGCCCTCCCGGACCAGAGCGATATCGCCCGCGTCGATTACCTCGCTCAGCGTCGCGCCCAGGATCGGGAGGATCAGCGGTCCGGTCCAGTCGATGTCGAACCAGCGCGCATAGGCGCTGTCGCGGCCAAGGCGCAGCACGTCGTTCCAATACCCATTCTCGCCGCCCGCTACGCCCATATGGTTGGGCACGATGTCGATGACGATGCCGAGGCCATGGGCTCGCGCGGCGGCGGCGAGGCTGCGAAAGCCGGCCTCGCCGCCCAGTTCCGGGTTGATACGGGTCGGGTCGGTGACGTCATAGCCATGGGTCGATCCGCTGCGCGCGGTCGTGATCGGCGAGGCGTAGACATGGCTGATGCCGAGGTCCGCCAGATAGGGGAGGATCGCCTCCGCCGCCGCGAAAGGGAAGTCGCGGGTCAGTTGCAGGCGGTAGGTGGCGCGGGGGATCATAGGGTTCTTTCGCTGTTCAGCGTCGCGATGCGGCGCGCGACCTCGGGGCGCGCGAGCAGCGCGGCGATCGGGGCGGGCAAGCGGCGTCGCCAGTTGGGATGCTCGTCCACCGTGCCGGGCAGATTGGGCTGTTCGACAAGGCCGAGCAGATCCTCGATCGGCACGATCGCGAGCGGGCAGGGGGTGGCGGCGAGGAAGGCGAGGGCGGCGTCCACCACCGGGGCGGGATCATCGTCGGCGGGCCTGGGTGCGCCCTTGCCGATGACGCGCCAGAGCGTGGCGCGATCCTGCGCGCGCTTGGCCGCTGTGTCGCCGCCGCGATTCAAGGTGGCGTTCCATTCGAGATCGCGGCCGCTCCACCAGCCGGCGATGGTAGCGGTGTCGTGGGTTCCGCTCATCGCGACCGAAGTGTCGGGATAGGCGCTTGCGGGCAGGAAGCCGCCCTTGCGGTCGCGCGAGAAGGGCAGCACCGCCATGCCGTAGATGCCGGCCTCCGCCAGCGTCTCGCTGAAGCCCGGCGGGCGGGTGCCGAGATCCTCGGCGATGACGATGGCGTCGGCGCGCCAGGCTTCGAGCTTGATGAGGCGCAGCAGGTCCGCAAAGGGGTAGGCGAGATAGGCGCCTTCGCTTGCCGGGCGGCCTTCCGGAATGACCCACAGCCGTTGCAGGCCGAACGCATGGTCGATGCGGATGCCGCCGCCCCGCGGGATGTTTGCGCGCAGCATGGCGATGAAGGGCGCGAAGCCGCGGTCGCGCAGGCCATCGGGGCTGTAGCTGGTGAGGCCCCAATCCTGTCCCTGCGGCCCCAGCGGATCGGGCGGCGCGCCGATGCGCAGACCGCGCAGAAATGCGCCGGGATCGTCGCGCACCTCCTCGCCGGCCGGATCGACGCCGACCGCGAGGTCGGCGATCAGGCCGATCGCCATGCCGGCGTCGCGCGCGGCTTGCTGCACGGCGTCGAGGCCGGCGCGGGCGCGGGATTGGAGGTAGCCGGCGAAATCAGCCGCTTCATTTTGGGCGGCGAACTGCGTGCGTAGCGCAGCAAGCTTGGCTGGGCCGGCGCTTTGCCAGTCGATAAGGTCGGCGGTCGCGCCTTCGCAACGCGCATCCGCGAGTAGGCCGTTGAGCGCCAGCCGGCTGGAGGGCGAATAGGGAGCGAAGCGGCCGGGATCGTCGAGCGATTGCGCATGGGTCGGGCTGAGCGCCACGGCGTCCGCGCCGCAGCGGCCGAGCGCCGCGACGGCTTGCGCGAGTAGGGCGAAGTCGCCAAAGGCGCGGCCCTCTCCCACGAGCGAGGGGATTTGGATGGCCACGCCCCAGCCGCGCTTCGGGATAGCGCGGCAGCGCGGCGGCGCGATGGCTAGGGTGGTCTCTCCTGCTGCATGGCGTAGGCGGTAGTAGCCGGGCCGGGTCGGGCTGGCGACGGATGCGCCTGCCTCGTCCAGCGGGTCGAAATCGCCCAGACTTTCGGGCAAGGTCAGCGGCGCGCCGCAATCGATCGTCACCAGCTTGGGCAGCGCTGCGTTCCTCGCCTTCAACCGCGCGCGGCTCTCCGCAATTTCTGCGTCGCTTTCCGCCGGCAGGTCGAGCGCCGAGAGGATGGCGCGCAGGCTCTCGTCGCTCACCTGCTGCTTCGCGCGGTCGGCATCGGTCCAGAGGCGCGCTATGCCCGCTTCATCGGCCAGCGCGTCGAGCGGCGTCATGCCGGCGCGATCCAGGCGGCGCAACTTGCCGGGCCGCCCGGAGCGCCAATGGTGAAGAGCGGCGCGCCGCTTTCCTCCGCCGCGACAGGCTCCGTGCCGAGATTGAGGAGGATCGTCAGCGTCTCGCCGCCGCCGAGCCGCCAACGCGCCTCCACCGCCTTGTCGGACAGCGCCCGCGCGCCGAGCGGGCGGCTGCCGTCCAGCCCCGGCACGATATGGCGATGGCGCAGGTCGAGCAGGCTGCGGTAGAAATGCCGCCATTCAACGGCGTCCTCGCCGGGGGCGACGCGCGCCTTCTCGAACGTCGCGAGCGCGTTGGGATCGGGGATATGCGCACGCGCTTCCTCGCTGGCGAAGGCGGAAAAGCCGGCGAATTCGCGCCTGCGCCCTTCGCGCACGATGTCGGCCAGCTCGTCGTGGAAATCGGTGAAGAAGAGGAAGGGGCTTTGCGCGCCGACTTCCTCGCCCATGAACAGCATCGGGATGTGCGGCAGCAGAAGCAGCAGCGCGGTCGCCGCTTTCAATCGATCGACGTCCGTGAGGTGGATCAGCCGATCGCCCAGCGCGCGGTTGCCTGTCTGGTCGTGATTCTGGAGGAAGGCGATGAACGCAGTGGGGGGCAGGTGGCCGCTCGGGCTGCCGCGCGTCTTCCCCTCCTGATGGGGCGAGGGATCGCCCTGGTAGATGAAGCCTTCGCCGAGGCAGCGGGCGAGCTTGTCCGCTGGGCGGTCGGCGAAATCCTGATAATAAGCGTCGGTCTCGCCGGTCAGAAGGACATGCAGGACGTTATGGAAGTCATCGTTCCACTGCGCGTCATAGCGGTCGGGGGAGAGGCGGGCGGCGTCGTTGTGCTCATTTTCGAGCATCAGATGGACATGCCGGCCGGGCGCGACAGCGGCGCGGATGTCGCGGGCAAGTTGGTCCAGGAAGCCGTCGTCGCCGATCGCATGGACCGCGTCGAAGCGCAGCCCGTCAAAGCCATAATCATTGAGCCACATCAGCGCATTTTCGCGGAAGAAGGCAGCGACCGCCGGCCGGTCCACCGCGATCGCGCCGCCCCAGGGGGTCTGGCGTTCGGCATGGAAGAAGGACGACGCATAGGCGCCGAGATAATTCCCGTCCGGCCCGAAATGATTATAGACGACGTCGAGGAAGATCATCAGGCCATGGGCGTGCGCGGCCTCCACCAGCGCGCGCAGATCGTCGGGGCTGCCATAGGCTTCGGCGGGGGCGAAGGGCAGGACACCGTCATAGCCCCAGTTGCGCGAACCGCTGAAGGCGTTGACGGGCATCAGTTCGATCGCGGTGACGCCGATGTCCTTGAGCGCAGGCAATTGCGCCGCGACGCCCGCGAAACCGCCGCACAGGCCCGCATGAAGTTCGTAGATCACGGTCTCGCGCCAGGGGCGGCCCTGCCATGGTGCCGGGGGCGTGAGGGGCGTGACGACGCTCCAGCCATCGACGCCGCCCGATTGGGCGCGCGACGCCGGATCGGGCACGGCGAGATCGGGATCGAGGCGGAAGCGGTAGCGAGTGCCCGGCGCGGCGTCGGCATCGGCGACGAACCAGCCGTCCTCCGCCGCCGTCATCGCCACCGTTTCCGCGCCGTCGCGTTCCAACGTCACCGCATCACGATCGGGCGCCCACAGGCGGAAACGCCAGCGTCCGTCGCCAAGATCGGCTGGTCCCCACAAGGTCATGACGCGGGCTGATCCCCAATCCAGCAGACCAAGACCGCCGAATGGGCCTGCACCGCATAATCGTCGCCAATCTCGAACGGGTCGCGATCGGGCTGGGCGCTGTCGATCAGCACCTCGCGCGTGGCGGACGGCGGGGGCAGGATGAAATCGACCGGATCGTCGCCGGCGTTAAGCAGCAGCGTCAGCGCCTCCACCCGGCCGTCCTCGCGCAGCGTCGCGCGGCGCATGGTGAGGGCGCGGGCTTCGGGGTTGTTCCAGTCCTCGGGGCTCAGCTGCTGGCCGCGCTCGTCCCACCATTCGATGTCGTTGACGCCGAAGCCGGGGGAATCCTGCCCGTAGAGGAAGGTCGCGGCGCGCATCACGGGATGCGCCTGGCGCAGCGCGATCAGGCGCGCGGTGAAATCGAACAAAGCCTTGCCCTCGTCGCTCTCCAGCAGCGACCAGTCGATCCAGCTGATCTCATTATCCTGGCAATAGGCATTGTTGTTGCCGCCCTGGGTGCGGCCGAACTCGTCGCCGGCCACCAGCATCGGCGTACCGAGCGAGGCGAGCAGGGTGGTGAGCATCGCGCGGCGCACCCGGCCGCGCGTTTCGAGAATGGCGTCGTCCTCGGTCGGCCCTTCCGCGCCCCAGTTGCGCGAGAGGTTATTGTCGTGGCCGTCGCGATTATCCTCGCCATTGGCCTCATTGTGGCGTTCCTCATAGGAAACGAGGTCAGCGAGGGTGTAGCCGTCATGGCTGGTGAGGAAGTTCACGCTGGCCCAGGGCCGCCGCGCGCGCCGGTCGAACAGGTCGCCCGAGCCGGAGAGGCGCGCGGCAAGGTCCGCCCGCTGGCCGGGATCGCCCCGCCAGTAGCGGCGGGTGGTGTCGCGAAACTTGTCGTTCCATTCGGCGAAACCGGGCGGGAAATTGCCGAGCTGATAGCCGCCTATGCCTACATCCCATGGCTCGGCAATCAGTTTCAGCCGGCCGAGGATCGGGTCTTGGCGCAAGACGTCGAACAGCCCCGCATTGGGATCGAAGCCATGATCGGTCCGCCCCAGCGTCAGGCCAAGGTCGAAGCGGAAGCCGTCGACGCCGAAGCTGGTGGCCCAGTAACGCAGCGAATCCGCCACCATCTGGATGACGCGGGCATGAGTCAGCTTGAAGGTATTGCCGGTGCCGGTGTCGTTGAGGCAATAGCGCGGATTATCGGGCAGCAGCCGGTAATAGGTGGCATTGTCGATCCCGCGCCACGACAGCGTTGGCCCCAGCTCGCTGCCCTCGCAACTATGGTTATAGACGACGTCGAGGATCACCTCGATCCCCGCCGCGTGCAGCCGCCGCACCGCGACCCGAAATTCGTCATGCGTGTCGCTGGAGAAATAGCTGGGTTCGGGCGCGAAGAAGCTGAGCGTGTTATAGCCCCAATAATTGCGCAGCCCCTTTTCCTGGAGGAAGCGGTCCTGGGTGAAGGCATGGATCGGCATCAGCTCGATCGCGGTGATGCCCAGGCGCTTGATATGGTCGATGACCTTGGGATGGGCGAGCGCAGCGAAAGTGCCGCGTTCCTGCGGCGGCGCGGCTTCCAGCAGCTTGGTCAGCCCCTTGGCGTGCGCCTCGTAGATGACGGTTTCCGACCAGGGAATGTTGGGCCGCACGTCGCGCGACCAGTCGAAACTGTCGAGCGTCACCACCGCCTTGGGCATCGCCGCCGCGCTGTCGCGCTTGTCGAAGCCCAGGTCCGCGCGGCGGCCGCGCACCGGATAGCCGTGCAGCACGTCGTTCCAGCGCAGGCTGCCCGATAGGCGACGGGCATAGGGATCGAGCAGCAGCTTGTTGGGATTGAAGCGGTGCCCCTGCTCGGGCGCATAGGGACCATGCACGCGATAACCGTAGAGCAGGCCCGGCCGGGCATTGGGGAGATAGCCGTGCCAGACCTCATCGGTGCATTCGGGCAGGGTGAAGCGGGCAAGTTCGCGCTTCCCCTGTGGATCGAACAGGCACAGCTCGACCTTGTCGGCATGGGCGGAAAAGAGGGCGAAATTGACGCCCAGCCCGTCGAAGCTGGCGCCCAGGGGATAGGGTGATCCGCTCTCGAGGCGGTCGGGGAAATGGCTCAAGCGGCCTCCAGGGGTCGGGGGAACTGGGATCAGGCGGCGGGGGGTGGCGTGGCTTTGCGCCGGCGCGGCTTTGCCAGCTGCTCGGCGGCCGCGCCGCTCGCCAGCGGATTGGGCAGCGCCTCGGCGCTGTCGGCCTCCGCCAGTTCCGCCTCGGCCTGCCGCCAATGCTCGTCGGCCAGCCCCTCCGGGTAGCCCTGCGCTTCCCAGATGGCGTGCGCTCGCGCGCGGATACGCTCTTGTGCGTCGTTCACCCTGTTGCCTCCTCCATGCGCCAGCCGTGGCGAGCCAAGAATGCGCGGGGGCGCAATTGGATGCGGGGTCTAACCCAGGTGAGGCGCTTTTTTTCGCAAGCGCAACATTCGGGGGTCGCGGCAACCTATGTGATCGGCGGGGGGAACTCCCGCCGTTGCCTATTCTTGATAGGTCAAGGAGATCGTCCATGAATGCCTCTTTCCGCGACAGCCGCGAGCGCCCCACGGCGCATACGCGCAACCCCAATATCTCGACCGAGAACCAGCCCGAAGGCGCGGCACGCCGGCCCAGCGACACGCTCGATCGCGAGCCCGAGCGCGATCCGATCAGCGGCGGGACGATCCCGTCCGACTATGATCCGGTAGCTATGACCCGCCGGGGCGAGCAGGACGACAGCCGGGCGGGGCGGGAGGAAGCCGGCGCGAAGGCGCGGAGGTCGGCCGAATGAGCGAAGCGGAAACGCTCTCCCCGATCCTGCCCGATGATATAGAGAGCGCCGCCGCCGATCTGCTGAAGGCCGCGTGCGACGCGGATGTGAAGCTCGCCACGGCGGAAAGCTGCACCGGCGGGCTGCTCGCGTCGCTGTTGACCGATGTGGAGGGGGCGAGCCATGCGTTCGAACGGGGCTTTGCGGTCTATACCAAGGACGCCAAGACCGAGATGCTGGGGGTTTCGTCGGCCCTGATCGACGCCCTTGGCGCAGTGAGCGAAGCGGTGGCGCGCGCAATGGCGGAGGGGGCGATCGCCCATTCGCGCGCCGATGTCGCGCTGGCGATCACCGGCTATGCCGGCACGGCCCCTGATGACGAGGAGGACGGCCTCGTCCACTTCGCCTGCGCGCGCCTGAGTGGGACGACCCAGCATCGCGTCGCGCATTTCGGGGGTATCGGTCGCGGGCCGGTGCGCATATCGTCGCTTCGCATCGCACTGGACATGATGAGGCAGGCCGTTGACCGCAACTGAGGCATTTTCTTCCTTTCACACCCATGGTTTCGTTCGGCTCGCCGCCGCCACCCCGCGCGGCAGCGTGGGCGATGTCGCCGCCAACGCAGCGGCGGTGCTGGAACTGGCGCGGCAGGCGGCGGGGGAGGGCGCGAATGTCGTGCTGTTCCCCGAACTCTGCCTGTCTTCCTATGCGATCGACGACCTGCATCTTCAGGAAGCCTTGCTGGACCGGGTGGAGCAGGAAGCGGCGGCGCTGATTGCCGCGAGCGCCGACCTGCCGGTGCTGCTGGTCGGCGCGCCGCTGCGCCGCGCTGGGCGCGTCTATAATTGCGCGCTGGTGATCGGCGGCGGGCGGCTGATCGGCGTCGTGCCCAAGAGCTTCCTCCCCAATTACCGCGAATATTATGAGAAGCGCTGGTTCGCGCCGGGCGCTGGGCTGACAGGGCAGGAGATCGAGGTCGGCGGGCATAGAGCGCCCTTCGGCACCGACCTGATCTTCGCCGCCGAGGGCCAGCGCGACTTCATCTTCCATGTCGAGATTTGCGAAGATTATTGGGCACCGCTGCCGCCCTCCACCTTCGGCGCGATGGCCGGCGCGCTGATCCTGTGCAACCTGTCCGCATCGAACATCACCATCGGCAAGGCGCGCGACCGGCATCTCCTGTCCGCCTCGCAATCGGCGCGCTGCATCGCCGCTTACGCCTATTCGGCCGCCGGGGCGGGCGAGAGCAGCACCGACATGGCCTGGGACGGGCAGGCGATGGTGCATGAAAATGGCGAGTTGCTGGCCCAGTCCGCGCGCTTCGACGACGCGCAGGAGCTGATCTACGCCGATATCGACGTGCAACGGCTGCGGCTGGAGCGGATGCGCAACGGCACTTTCAACGACAGCGCGGTCGCCGCTGGTCATCCCGAAACCCGGTTCCGCACGCTGACCTTTCCCCATGCTCCAGCCGTCGCCGATCGAGGGCTCCGGCGCGCGGTGCGGCGCTTCCCCTTCGTGCCGGCCGACCCGCTCCAGCTCGACGCGGATTGCTACGAGGCGTTCAACATTCAGGTGGAGGCGCTGGTGAAGCGGTTCCGCTCAACAGCGGGCCGCCATCTGGTGATCGGCGTGTCGGGCGGGCTCGATTCCACCCATGCGCTGATCGTCGCGGCCAAAGCGTGCGACCGGATGGGCCTGCCGCGCTCGACCATCCTGGGCTACACCATGCCCGGCTTTGCGACGGGGGAGCATACCAAGGGCAATGCCTGGGCGCTGATGAAGGCGCTGGGGGTGGCGGGCGAGGAGATCGACATCCGCCCCGCCGCCAACCAAATGCTCGCCGACATGGACCATCCCTTCGCAAAGGGCGAGCCGGTCTATGACGTGACGTTCGAGAATGTGCAGGCGGGGTTGCGCACCGACTATCTGTTCCGCCTCGCCAATCATCATGGCGGCTTCGTCATCGGCACGGGCGACCTCAGCGAGTTGGCGCTGGGCTGGTGCACCTATGGCGTCGGCGACCAGATGAGCCATTATGCCGTCAATGCCGGCGTGCCCAAGACGCTGATCCAGTTCCTGATCCGCTGGTGCATCACCACCGGCCAGTTCGATGCGCCCACAGCCCAGGTGCTGGACGCGATCCTCAACACCGAAATCTCGCCCGAATTGGTGCCGGCGGGCGCGGACGGGGCGATGCAGAGCACGGAATCGCGCGTCGGCCCCTATGCGCTCAACGATTTCTTCCTGCATCATGTCGTCAGGCTGGGGCTGCCGCCCTCGAAGGTCGCCTTCCTCGCCTGGCACGCCTGGCGCGATGCAGGGCAGGGGGTGTGGCCGTTCGGCTACCCGGAGGACGGGAAGGTCGCCTATGATCTGCCGACCATCCGCAAATGGCTCGACAATTTCCTCTACCGCTTCTTCACCATCAGCCAGTTCAAGCGGTCCGCCCTGCCGAACGGCCCCAAGATTTCGCCGGGCGGCGCGCTGTCGCCGCGCGGCGACTGGCGCGCGCCGTCCGACGGGGTGGCCGGACCCTGGCTGGATGAGCTTGCCGCCGCGCTCGGCCCGGCGCAGCGGGATTGAGGCGGATCAGCCGGCGCTCGGCGCGCTGGCGTCCGGCGCGGTCGCCCAGCGCAGGCGGTTGAAGTCGGCCAGTTGCGCCAGCCGCTGCCGGTCGGCGATCATGATCCTGCGCCGGTCGCGCCTGATATAGCCCTCCGCCTCCAGCGCGCGCAGGGTGCGGTTGACGTGCACCGTGGTCACGCCGGTTGCGTCGGCGAGCACGGTCTGGGTCAGCGAGGGGCTGATGACCCATTCCTCCACCTCGTCGATCGGACCGTGGCGCAGCGCCAGTTCGCAGAAAAGATGCGCCAGCCGGCCGCGCGCATCGCGCCGCCCCATGTTCGATATCCAGGCGCGCACGATCGACATCTGCGCATCGACCTCCGCCCACAGGGCCTGCGCGACGCGCGGGTGGGTGCGACTGATGCCGAGTATGCTTTCGATCGGCACGGCGGCGACCTGCGTCGGGGTGATCGCCTGCACGGCATCCTCGGCCGCCTGGGGCGGCAGGACGGGCAGGTTCAATATATCGCCCTCGCCATGGATGCCGCCGATATGACGCACGCCTTCCGCCGAAAAACGATGGCGATGGGTGTAGCCGCTGAGGAGGATCTGGCAGGCCGATGCGCGTTCGCCTTCCTGAACGACATAGGCGCCCACGCCGACCGCCCGCACCTGAAAGGGAAGGGCGGACAGCGCCGCCCTGTCCGTGTCGGACAGGTCGATCCGCCCGCCGAGCCTTGCGATCAGCGGGTGCAGGGGATGAGGAGGAACGGTCATGCCGGTCGGGATCGATCGCGGCGGAGGGAGAAGCTGGAAAAGCCATGATCGGCGGCGGGCGAGCGGCGAGCCGAAGCGCCTCCCGCGATTAGCGCGCGGATGAAGATATCCGATGCCCCATATGCGTCCCCTGTTGCGACCGACGGCATGACGGCCGCCTCTACCTTTTTCCCTGTTCTATTTCTCGTCATGGTCCGTCATTTTGATGGCGATGGTCTGTTATCGCTCCCGGTCCGCAGTGCTCTGCATGACCAAAGGCGGCATACCTTGCGTCAAAGTTGAAAAGGCCGCCGCCAACATATGCTAATTAAGCTATAATTTTTGTCACATTTGGGTGTCTGCCGACGGTTCGATCAGATCACGGCATCAGCTTGGGATATGGCGGCGGCCTGCCGCAGCGCCGCTACATCCGGGATGCGCAGCCATTTGGATTGCAGCTCGACCAGCCCCTTGGTCCGCATCGTCTGGAGCGTGCGGTTGACGTGAACCGGGGTCAACCCAGTGAGGTCGGCAATGTCCATCTGCGTCAGCGGCAGCGCGCATTGCTGGCCATAGGCCAGGCCCGACTGGCGCATCCGCTCGAACAATTCCAGCAGCAGATGCGAGAGCCGCTCCAGCGCGGTGCGCCGCCCCAGCGTCACCAGCCAGTTGGCCTGTCGCTCGCATCCGTCCACCAGGCTTTTCCAGAAGCTCGGCTGATGATCGGCCAGCGCGCCGGACGGCACTTGGCACGGTACCCGTTTCGCGCGGACGTTGGTAAGCGCCACGATCGGCTGCGAGGGCATGCGCCCCAGCGCCCAGTGCGGCTCGCAATAGTCGCCCGGCAGATAGAGGGCCGTGATCTGACGCCGCCCGTCGGACAGCGTGCGATAGCGGCATGCCCATCCTTCGAGCATATGGTAAAGGCCGGCGGGCTGCTCGCTTTCGCGCGCGATGAACTCGTGCGGCCTGAAAAAGACGAGATCCTCGTCCGGTGCAATTTGGCTCAACATGGAATGTCCCTGTTAAGCCCCCCGCGACTCAATTTAGCGAAACTGTGATAATCCGAATTCACATATGTTGTTTGGGGAAAAATCCTCCGTTCGGCTCATGGCGGAACGGCCACAGCCTAGCGAAAAGGTCTGATTATGTGCGGGCGTGGAACCGATTTGCGCGTGGCGGGATTAATCGCCATGGCCCGCTATCACCTGCACCTGTTTAATGATATAGACATAATCGACGAGGAAGGCCGGGATTTCCCCGACCTGCCCGCTGCCGAGGTCGAAGCGGTGCGCAGCGCCCGCGACGTAATAGCCGATCATATATTGAGCGGGCGCCCTGTATGCCTGCACCACCGCATGGAGATCGCCGACGCGGGCGGGACCGTGCTCAAGGTGATCGCCTTCCAAGACGTTGTTCGTTTCGAGCCGTGACATGAGCAAGGCAGCGGCGCTACCCGACCAAGAGGAGTTGATGCCCAACGGCCACCCTGCCTTTCGCCCTTTCCTTCGCAGGCTGTTGCAGCGCTCGGTTCTCAATGAGGAGGAGCAGCAGGCAATCCTCTCGCTGAATGGCAGGGAAGTCGAGATCGAGCCGCATCGCGACATCGTGCGGCCGGGCGAACTCACGGATTTCTCCTGCCTTGTCGTGTCGGGCATGGCGGCGCGTTTCGGCCAGCTGCGCGACGGCCAGCGTCAGATCACCGCGATCCATGTTCCTGGCGACATGTGCGACCTCTATTCGCTGATGCTGCCCAAAGTCGAATGGGCGCTTCAGGCGCTGTCGGCACGGCTGACGATCGTGAAGGTCGCGCACCGCGATCTCCTTGAGCTGGTGCGGACTTATCCGGCGATCGGCGAAGCCTTCTGGCGCGATACGACCGCCGACGGGTCGATCGTGGCGCAATGGGTGGTAAGCGTCGGCCGGCGCGACGCGCGAATGCGGACGGCGCATCTCTTCTGCGAAATCGGCGTGCGGATGGAGCGCGCCGGCCTCGGCCGCCGTACCGACTTCGATCTGCCCGCGATCCAGACCCAGCTCGCCGACGCACTCGGCATGACACCTGTCCATATGAACCGCGTGATCCGGAGTCTGCGGCAGGATGGGCTGCTGATCCTGAAGGGGCGCGAGGTGCAGATACCCGATTGGGACGCGCTTGCCGCCACGGGCCAGTTCGACGGCGGCTATCTGGAAATGGACATGGCGCCGCTCGCGCGGCTCTGACGCTCAATCCCGGGTGGGATCGATCGCGTCCATCACCGCTTCGGGCGCTACGTCGCGCGCCAGTTCGGGCAGTTCGGGATCCTCGGCTTCGGCTATGCCCAGATGCGCCGCGATCGCGATGGTCAAGCGGACGAGGCGGGTCACTTCATGCTCGGCGAGCAGGCCGATCTGCAGGTCGAGCGTCGCGCGGCGGTCGGCGAGCGCGGCGGCGCGGTTCTGGCTGATGAGGACGAAGGTCGACAGGAAGATCGCCTCCACCGACGCCCAGGTCGCCAGGATGACGAAGGTCGGGTCGAAGCGCGGCACGCCCGGCAGCAGGCCGAGATTGGCAGCGACCCACGCGCCCACCAGCAGCAGATGGAGGCAGACGAAGGTCATGCTGCCGCTGAAGCGGGTGACGGCGTCGGCGACCCGCTGCGACAGGCTGGCGCGCTTCTCCTCCTCCGCTTGCCGATCGCGCAATGCAGCGATGTTGCGCTCCAGCGCGGCGGCGAGGTCTGGCGAATCGGGTGGTGGAACGGTGACTCGGGCCGCGGCAGTCATTGCTCAGCGCGTCATTCCGCCGCGATCGGCGTGGCGAGGTCCAGCGCCTCCAACGGCGGATGCAATCGCTGCCGCTCCAGTTCGCCTGCGAAGAAGGCGCAGGTGCGCCGCAGCCCCTCCGCCAGCGGCACGGTCGGCTCCCAGCCCAGCAGCGCGCGCGCGCGGGTGATGTCCGGGCGGCGGCGGCGCGGATCATCGGTCGGCAGCGGCAGGCGGACGACATTGGCGGTCGTCCCTGTCTCGGCGATCACCCGCTCCAGCAGTTCCAGGATGGTATATTCCTCCGGATTGCCGAGGTTGACGGGCGCCAGATCGTCAGGCTCGGACTCCATCAGGCGAATAAGCCCCTCCACCATATCTGACACATAGCAGAAACTGCGCGTCTGCGATCCGTCGCCATAGATGGTGATGGGCTCACCCGACAGCGCCTGGCACAGCAGGTTGGAGACGACGCGGCCGTCATCCGGGTGCATGTTGGGGCCATAGGTGTTGAAGATGCGCGCCACCCGCACATCGGCGCGGCCCAGCCGCGCGAAGTCGAACGCCATCGCTTCGGCTGCGCGCTTGCCTTCGTCATAGCAGGCGCGCGGGCCGGTGCAGTTGACCCAGCCTCGATACGCCTCCTGCTGCGGATGCGCTTCGGGGTCGCCATAGACTTCGCTGGTCGACGTGAGGAGGAAGCGCGCGCCGGTCTGTTCGGCGAGGCGCAGCAGCCGGTCGGTGCCCAGGACGTTGGTCAGCATCGTATGTTCGGGATCGGCCTGATATTGCGGCGGCGATGCTGCACAGGCTAGATTGTAGATGCGGCCGATGTCGCGCCGCCGGGTCACGGCGTCGGGCAGCGGATCGACGATGTCGCCGCGCACGAAGCTGAAATTCCGGTGCCCCTCCAGTTGCTCCAGATTGATGGATCGGGCGGTCTGGAGATTGTCGAGGCAAATCACCTGATGCCCGCGATCGAGCAGCGCGCGGCAGAGATGCGAGCCGATGAACCCCGCGCCGCCCGCGACCAAAACGACTTGCTTGTCCTGCTGCATCAGCCTTTCTTCCTCTTGTCCGTTCATTCGGCGGCCACCAGCCGCTGGCGCACCAGCGCCGCTTCGCCGATCATCTGCTCCAGCTCGGCGGCGCGCGCGTCGGCGCCATGGGCGGCCAGGATGCGATCCCGAGCCGCCGCGCCGATCGCGCGCTTGTCCTCGTGCAGGAAGACCAGCATCTGCTCGGTCTTGTCGGCGAAGATGATCTCGCGATTGGGGGCGAGCAGGTCGGACAGGCCCGGCCACACGTCCGAGATGATCGTCGTGCCGCACGCCGCCGCCTCGAACAGCCGAACCGAGGGCGACCAGCCGGCCGCGATCATGTCGGCGCGGGTAACGTTGAGCGTGTAGCGCGACGCGCTGTAGAAGGCGGGATGGTCGGCCGGGGGCAGATGCTCGATCCGCTCGACATTGGCAGGCCAGTCGATGTCGTCGGGATATTGCGGCCCGGCGACGACAAAGCGCTTGTCGGGCATCAGCCGGGCCGGCTCGATCAGCAGCTTTTCGAGCGTCGGCTGACGATCGGCGCTGTAGGTGCCGAGATAGGAGAGATCCCATTGCCTGGGCACCTCCATCGGGCGATAGGCGCGGGTATCGACCGAGCAGTAGAGCGCCCGCGCCATGGCGGAGCCATAGCGTTCTTCCAGCAAGTCCAGCGTCGGCCCGCCGGTGAAGGAACAATAGAGGTCATAGCCGGCGATCAGTTCCGGCGAGAGATAGGCGCATGTCCCCTCGCGCAGCGCCGCCAGCGTCACCGGCGTGTCGATGTCGTAGAAGGCGGTGACGCCGCGCGCGTGACGCTGCACCCATTGCCCGACCGCGATCCCGTCCGGCACATAGGAGCCGACGATCACCGCGTCCGCCGCCGCGATCTCGCCGCGCCAGTCCTCCAGCGCGGCCAGATCGTCATAGAAAGCGAGCCGGCAAAAATCGGGCGCGGCGAGATCGCGCTGCCCGGCATACCAGGGCACGTCGCGCTCCAGGAAGAGTATGTCGTGGCCCCTCTCGGCGAAGGCGGACAGCAGGGCGCGGTAGGTGGTGGCATGGCCGTTCCCCCAAGACGAGGAGAGGCTGAGGCCAAGGACGACGAGCTTCATGCGCGCTCCATCTGCGGTTGGCGGGTGACGGTGCGGCCGGCATGGTCGCGCAGGATCGCGTCGACCTGCTCGCCGCGCAGGGCATAGCTATGCTCGCGCTTCACCCGGTCGAGCGCGGCCTGGCCGATGGAGCGGGCGCGCTCGGGCGTGAGGGCGGCGAGATGATCCGCGACATCCTGCCCGTCGCGCGCGACCAGCACTTCCTCGTTGGGGGTCAGGAACAACTCGATCCCCTCCCAGGCGTCGGTGATGAGGCAGGCGGCTGCGCCTGCCGCCTCGAACACGCGGGTCGCGGGCGAAAAGCCGACCTGCGCCATGCTGTCCCGCGCCACATTGAGCACGGCGAGGGGGGTGCAGTTGAAGGCATTATGCTCGGCGGTATAGACATGGCCGCGATGGCGGACATTGGCGGGCATGGCCTTGCTGTCCCAGCCATTGCCGCCGATCAGGAAGCTGCGGTCGGGCAGCAGCGCGGCCGCATGCAGGAAATATTCCTCCACGCGGCGTTCCCGGTCGGGCAGGCGGTTGCCGAGAAAGGCGAGATCGCAGGCGAAGCGCGGATCGGGCGGCACCGGGAAATGGCTGGCCGGATCGAGCGCGTTATAGACGGGGATGCACTCCCGCGCGCCCATCTCCCGATAGGCGTTCACCACCGGATCGCCGCCGCCATAGGTCAGCACCAAGTCGAGACCGGGCAGCGCCTGGCGCACTGGGTGCTGGGGTGCCACGCGCATCTCGTCCAGCGTCGCAGCGGCGTCCACATCCCAGAAGATGTGGAGCGCGTGGGGGGCAGCGCGCTGCATCACGCCGGCGATCAGCTCGTCATCGAACACGCCGACCCCGCTCGCCTTCACCACCACATCGGCGTCGGCCGCCTCGTCCATGACCCGGCCCAACGCCTCGACCGTCGCGGGATAGACGGTGACGGTCGCCCAGTCGGGCGGATCGATGTCGCGATGCTGCTGGCGGTCGAAAGCGTCGGGCTCGTAGAAGTGGATGGCGTACCCGCGCGCGGCCAGCTCGCGCAAGATGCCGCGATAATAGGTCGCCGCGCCATTCCAGTAGGAGGACAGCAGGCTGGAGCCGTAAAAGGCGATCTTCATGCAAGGCTTCCTGCGAGTTGCGGTTGCGGGATGGGCGCGAGGCTGTCGACGATGGCGAGCAATTCGCGCGCGCGATGGGCGCAGCTATGGCGGCTGCGAACGGTCTCCAGCCCGTGGCGGGCAAGGCTGGCACGCAGATCGGCATCGGCGGCGATCGCGCGCAGATGATCGGTCATCTCCGCGCCCGAGCGGGCGTAGAGAAAATCCTCGCCGGGGCGAAACAGCCCCTCACTGTCTTCCCAAGGTGCAGACACGAGCGGAATGCCGCAGGCCAGCGCCTCGAACATGCGGATGGTCGGGATGCCGGGCAAGATCTGCGTGTAGTAGCGGCGCGGCACATGGACGGTGGCGCGGTGCCGGGCGAACAATGACGGCGCGGCGGCATTGGCGGCCCAGCCATGATAGCGCACGCCATGGCGCGCCAGCATCGCCAGCGCCTCTTGCGGGTAGCGCACGCCATAGATGTCGAGCGGCAGGCCGGCGGATGCGGCGGGGCGGAAGAGAAATTCCTCCAGCTCGGCGGTGCGTTCGCCATCGCCCCAATTGCCGATCCAGATCAGGCCGTCGCGGGGCTCTTCTTCCTCTGGCGGGCGGAAGTGGCGGATGTCGGCGGCTTCGTGCCAGGTCCAGACCCGTTCGCCCCAGCCCCATCGGCGATACACGTCCGACAGCGCTTCGCCGAAGGCCAGCACGCCGTCATAGCCGCTAAGGTCGAACGCGCGGATCGCGTCGGGATCGGACACGGCGCGGTGATGGGTGTCGTGGAAGAACAGGGTGAAGCGCGCGCCCTCCGCGCGCAGCCGCCCGATCCGCGCGACCAGCGCCGGATCGTTCCATTCATGGACGATGACTAGGTCCGCGCCGTCGGTCAGCTCAGCCACATCCGCATCGCTGGCGTAGCTGCGCGGATGAAGATCGGGATAGGCATGGCGGAACGGCGCAAGCCCGGCCTCGCCATGATCGGCCATGAGGTTGGCGAGGCTCCAATTGCTGCCCTCCGGCTCCAGCGCCAGCACGTCATGGCCGAGCGCGCCCAGCTCGCGCAGCACCCCGCGCAGGAAATGGGCGTTGCCATGGTTCCAGCAGGACAGCAGCGAGTGGGTGAAATAGACGATCCTCATGCCGCCGCCCTCTTCTGAAGCCGGGCGTAGAGGCCGGCCATGCGGCTCGCCATCGCTGCTGGCGTGTAGCGTGCGGCCCGGCGCGCGGCACGGTTGCCGGCTTCGATCCGGGCAGCGGGATCGGCAACCAAGGCGTTGATGGCTTCGGCGAAGCCGGCCGCATCGCGGGGATCGACGAAGGTCGCGGCATCCTCCCACAATTCGCGGAAGGTCGGAATGTCGGACAGGACCAGCGCGCAGCCCGCCTGCGCCGCCTCCAGCACCGATAGGCCGAAGGGTTCGTACAGCGCCGCCGACGCGAAGATCGGCCGCGCGCCGAGCTGGCGGGCAAGCGCTACTTCATCGAGCGTGCCCTGAAGGCTCAGCGTGTCGAACGCGACGGCCTCGCCATGGGGCGCGCGGGTCGGGCCGGCGGCGAGGAAAGGCACGGCGATCCGCGCAGCCGCCGCGTCGAGCGTGCGGAGGTTCTTGCCCTCGTCCCACAAGCGCCCGGCGGTGAAGACAAAATCATGCATGGGTGCGGGCGCGCTGGCGAGACTGCGGCCATTATGGACAGCGACCGGCGCAACGCCATAATGCCGCCGCGCAACCTCGGCGAAGGCCGCGCTGGGCGCGACGGCCAGGGTAGCGCGTGCAAGACCCTGGGCCACCAGAGCGGTGCGCCAGCCAAAATCGGCCGGCATCGGCCCGCTCCGCACCGCCGCCCACCAGCTCGCGACGCAGCTGTGCAGCACCGCGACTATGGGGCAGCGATACAGCCCCCGGCTCACCAGCGCCGGGCTGTGCAGTTGCACCAGATCGGCGCGACAGTCGCCCGCCAGTTCGGCCAGCCGCTGCTCGGCGGCCAGGATCGCGGCGGGGCTCTCCGCCAGCCATTCGAGATCGAGGCCCGTGTCGATCAGGCGCAGACTGCCGATCGCCGCCGCCTTGTCCCGCTGCGCGGCCGAGGCGGCGGGGCCGAGCAGCGCCAGGGTCACCTCATAGCCATATGGCGCGAGCGCAGCGGCGAGATCGACCGAATATTGCCATACCCCGCCCACCGCATCGGCGGTGAGCAGCAGGTGCCGCCGCTCGCTCACAGCGCTTGTTCCGCGAGATAAATATGCGGCGCAGGCGCAGGACGGTTGGCGACCAGCCAGCCGGCAAGGTCCGCCACGCCCTGCCGCCACGGCTTTGCCGCGCGGAGCGGGATCGCCTCACGCAGCGCGCGCGTATCCGCGACGAAATAGCGCTGGTCGCCCGCGCGCCAGTCGGACAGTTCGGTGCTCAGCGGCCGGCCGAGGTGCTCGCCGATGAACCCCAAAATCTCGCGCAGGCTGACCGCATTCTCGACGCCGCCGCCCAGGTTGAACGCGCGCCCGCGCACCCGGTCGATATTGCGCAGCAGCCCGACATAGGCGTCTACCGCGTCGCCCACATCCAATATGTCGCGCACTTGGCAACCATCGCCATAGAGGGTAATCGCCCGCCCCTCGATCGCCCGGATCAGAAAATGCGCTACCCAGCCCTGATCCTCGGTCCCCATCTGGCACTGGCCGTAGATGCAGCTCATCCGCAGCACGGCGGTCGGCACGCCAAAGCTGCGGCCATAATCCAGCACATATTGGTCGGCCGCGCCCTTGGAGCAGCCATAGGGGGTGTGGAAATCGAGCGGGCGGTTCTCGCCGATGCCATGCGCGGCGATGTCCGGCGCGACCGGCACATAGGCGTCGCCGTCCAGCGCGAAGTCCAGATCCTCCAGCCCGCCATAGACCTTGTTGGTCGATGCGAAGATGACCGGCGGCGGGGAGGCGCAGCGCCGCGCCGCCTCCAGCAGCGAAAAGGTGCCGAGCGCATTGACCTCGAAATCGGCGCGCGGATTGTCCAGGCTGGTCGTCACCGCCACCTGCGCCGCCATATGAAACACCGCGCTCGCCGACCGGACGCTGTGCGCCAGCCGCGCCTCGTCGCGTATGTCGGCGATCAGCGGGACGATGCGCCCGCCATGCCGTTCCTCCAGCCAGGCGAGGTTGCGCTCGACGCCGGGGCGGGCAAGCGAGTCGTAGATGATGACCGATCGGCCCTCCCGCGCCAGCCGGTCGGCGATGTTGCAGCCGATGAAGCCAGCGCCGCCAGTGACGAGGACGGGGCGGGGATCGGCGCCGCTCATGCGACCAGCCCGCGCGCTTCCAGTTCGGCGCGCGCCTCCGCCACCCGGTCCTGCGCCGTCTGCCGCGCGACCCATTCGGCGAGTTCGGCCAGGCCTTCCCCGAAATCCTGTCGCGCCTCAAACCCCAGCCGCTCGGCGGCCATGCGCGTGTCGCAGAAGCAGTGACGGATATCGCCTGTCCGCGCCTTCCCCACAATGTCGGGGGTCAGGTCGTCGCGGCCCATCGCTCCGGCCAGCGCATTGGCCACCTCCGTCACCGATCGATGCTGGCCCGACCCGATGTTGAAGGTGCCGCCGGCCGCCTGCGGCTGTTCCAGCGCATCGGCGAAGGCGCGCGCGACATCGCTTACATGCACGAAGTCGCGCCGCTGTTCGCCATCTTCGAAGATCATCGGATGCTGCCGGTTCAGCAGCCGCGAGGCGAAGATCGCCAGCACGCCGGTATAGGGGTTGGACAGCGCCTGACCCGGCCCATAGACGTTGAAGAGGCGCAGGCACACGCCCTCCATGCCGTAAGGCGCGGTCATGATATGCGTGGTGCGTTCCTGCACATATTTATTGAGCGCATAGATGGAGGCAAGGTTGGGCTTCTTCCATTCGGGCGTCGCGACCGGGGTGAGCGGCCGTCCGGCGCGGTCGGTCGGCTCCCAATTTTTCTGCCCGTCGCGCAAGGTTCCGCGATCGGCATCCTCGACGAATTGCCCGTCCAGGTCGCGATACAGCCCCTCGCCATAGATGCTCATCGAGGAGGCGGTGACGACCCGGCGCACCGGCTGGTCGATCAGCCGCTCGAACAATATGGCGGTGCCGACGTCGTTGACGCTGGTATAGCGCTCGACCTCATACATGGATTGGCCGACGCCGACTTCGGCGGCGAGATGGATGATGCCGTCCACGCCCCGCACCGCGCGCGCCACCGCGTCCCCGTTGCGGATATCGGCTTCGATCAGTTCCACTTCGGGGTCGAGATCGGCGGGGCGGCCACCATGCCCGTGCACCTGCTCGATCAGGCTGTCGAGCACGCGGACCTCATAGCCCCGACCCAGCAACTCCTGGCAGACCCTGCGGCCGATAAAGCCGGCGCCCCCGGTGACGAGTATCTTCTCCACGCGCTCTCCCATGCTGGATGTAGGTGGGCCTTGCGGTCAGGCAGGATGCTGCCGCATAAGGATCAGGCAATGGGTGAGGAACATCTTCTTCAATAGCTTTGTTCCTGAATGGAGTCGGTAAGCGAACGATCGAAAAACACAGGTTATAAAAAGTTACATGGGTTAAAACATGCCAATCTGCGTTCCGAATATTTCACTTGATATATATTGATTGCGGGAAACTGGGAACATTCACGCCTTGTGATTTGATTGATCGTTCCTGCTGTGGAACTTTCATATCTACAGCAATGTTAGGAAGCATCTATGTTGATGCTCTCCGATACTCGCACCGCCGTCACCAGCCAGGTCCATGTCCATCTCGCCCGCCATGGCGTCCATGCCGACTATGGGCAGGTGCTGAGCGGCCGGGCCGGCGCTGCGCCTCTGACGGTCGCCGGCCGCGCGCAAGCGGGGCGGCTGGCGCGCTGGGCGCTGCGGCACGGTGTCGGCATCATTCACGCAAGCCCCCGTAGCCGCACCGTCGAGACCGCCGCGCTGGTCGCGGAGGCGCTGGGGGTGGAGGCGCAGCGCAGCGATGCGCTGGACGAGATCGACTTCGGCGCGTGGAATGGCCGGGCCTTCGCCGATCTGGACGGCGATCCGCTCTGGGACGACTGGAACCGCCAGCGCTCGGTCGCCCCGACGCCGGGCGGCGAGACCATGGCGCAGGCGGTGGTGCGCGCCGCCGCTCATGTCGCGTCGCTGGGGCAGGGCGGCGATGCCGCGCTCTGCGTCACCCATTGCGACATCATCCGGGGGGTGATCGCGCATTATCTGGGACTTCCCCTCGACCATATCCTGCGCTTCGACATCGATCCCGGATCGGTCAGCACCATCGCCTTCGGCCCCGATGGCGCGCGCGTCATCCGCATCAACGAGGTGCCCGCATGAAGACCGCCGCTATCGCCTCGAACGAAGACCTCGCCCTGCGCCGCCGCATCGACGCGCTGGGGCCATGGTTCCAGAATTTGCGCATCGGCGGGGTGGAAACCGCGCCCGACCATTTTCTGGGTGACTATCCCGCGTTCAAATATGCCCGCTTCCGCGACGCCATCCCCGCCGACCTGACCGGCAAGACCGTCCTCGATATCGGTTGCAACGCGGGCTTCTACGCGATCGAGATGAAGCGGCGCGGCGCGGCCGAGGTCGTCGGCATCGACAGCGACGAACGCTATCTGGCGCAGGCCCGCTTCGCCGCCGAGGTGGAGGGGCTGAGCGACATCCGCTTCGAGCAGCTATCGGTCTATGACGTCGCGCGGCTCGGCCGCCGCTTCGACCTCGTGATCTTCATGGGCGTCCTCTATCACCTCCGCCACCCGCTGCTGGCGCTCGACCTGATCCGCACGCATGTCGCCGGCGACATGCTGCTGTTCCAGACGATGCAGCAGGGTTCGCCCGACGTGCTTCAGGTGCCCGAGGATCATCCCTTCCACGTCCCCGGCACGATCCGGCCGCCCGGCTATTTCGACAATCCCGCCTATCCCAAGATGCACTTCATCGAACGCAGCTTCGCCCATGACTGGACCAACTGGTGGGCGCCCAACGCCGCCTGCGCCCAGGCGATGCTGCGCGCCGCCGGCTTTACGATCGAAGCGCAGCCGGAGGAGGAAGTCTGTCTTTGCCGCGTCGCCCCGGTCCCGTTCGGCGACCTGATGGGCAGCGCCGCCGTCTATCCCGCCCGAGAGGAACCTGTATGATCGAAGCCGCGATGATCTGGAACGAGCCCAACAACAAGTCGCATTGGGATCCGGAGGTCGACCCCGACTGGTCGCTCTACGCCGACATGGTGATCCGCGCGGGCGGCGCGATCCGGGCGATCAATCCGGCCGTCACGCGCGTTCTGGGCGGCATGTCGCCGATCGACCCGCACTGGGTGAACCGGATGCGCGACCATGGCGCGCTCGACGCTGTGGATGTTGTCGCGGTCCATGGCTTCCCGCTCGACTGGAATCTGTGGCCGATCCACGCCTGGCCCGACAAGATCGCCGAGATCGAGGTAGTCCTGCCCGACAAGCCCGTCTGGGTGACGGAGGTCGGGGTCGGCTCCTTCGGCGCGGAGGAGGTGCAGGTGTTCGGCGTGAACCGCACCGCCGAACTCCTCATCGGCCGAGTGCCGCGCGTCTATTGGTACAGCCTCTACGACCTGCCGCAGGAGTGGGGCGCGACCACCCGGCATCGCGAGGCGGAGGGCTCCAGCTATTACCGTCATTTCTACATGGGCCTGATCCGCGCCGACGGGACGCCCAAGCCCGCGCTGGACGATTACGCCAAGGTCGCCGACCGCATGGGCCTGATGCAATGGTTCCATTTTGAAGACCCCCGCCTCGACGACGCCGTCGCCTGGATGAAGCGGCTCGGCGTTCGCCAGCTCCGCACCGGCCTTAGCTGGGCAGACAGTCTCCGCCCCAATGCGGTGGACTGGTTCGATCGGCAGATGGACGCGCTCGCCGATTTCGACGTCACCGTCACCTTCTGCTTCACGCCCGAGCATCTGGGCATCGCCCCCCACCACAGCAGCGCGGCCCATGATCCGCAGGCGTTCGCGGATTTCTGTGCCTGGATGATCGACCGCTACGCGCCCGCGACCGCCGCGCTGCCCATCGCCCGGACCGCCTGACCGAAGGAATGTTCATGCCAACACGCCCCATCAACATCGCCATCATCGGCGTCGGCAATTGCGCCAGTTCGCTGGTGCAGGGGATCAGCCATTACCGCGCCGACAGCAACGATCATCACGGGCTGATGCATTGGGAGATCGGCGGTTATCGCCCCTGCGACATGAAAGTGGTCGCCGCCTGGGACATCGACCGGCGCAAGGTCGGCCGCGACGTGGCCGAAGCGATCTTCGCCAGGCCCAACTGCACCCAGAGCTTCTGCACCGAGGTGCGGCCGACCGGCGCGATCGTCGAAATGGGACGGGTGCTCGACGGCGTCGCCGAGCATATGGGCGATCATCCCGCCGACCGGACCTTCCTGCCCGCCGACGCGCCCGAAGCGACCCGCGAGGCGGTGGTGGCGAAGCTGCGCGCGGCGAAGGTCGACGTGCTGCTCAACTATCTGCCGGTGGGATCGCAGCAGGCGACCGAATTCTACGCCGACTGCGCGCTGGAGGCGGGGGTCGCCTTCGTCAACAACATCCCCGTCTTCATCGCCAGCGATCCCGCCTGGGCGGAGCGGTTCCGCGCGGCCGGCGTGCCGATCATCGGTGACGACATCAAGGCGCAGCTCGGCGCGACGATCGTCCACCGCGTCCTCACCGACCTGTTCGCCAAGCGCGGGGTGAAGCTCGACCGCACCTATCAGCTCAACACCGGCGGCAATACCGATTTCCTGAACATGTCGAACCGTAACCGTCTAAAATCAAAGAAGATATCGAAGACGGAGGCGGTGCAGTCCGTTGCCGAAACCCGGCTGGACGATGAGAATATCCATGTCGGCCCATCCGACTATGTCGCGTGGCAGAATGACAACAAGGTCTGCTTCCTGCGAATGGAGGGGCAATTGTTCGGCGGCGTGCCGATGAACCTGGAACTGCGCCTGTCGGTGGAGGACAGCCCCAATAGCGCCGGCGTCGCGATCGACATGATCCGCTGCGCCAAGCTGGCGCTCGACCGGGAGCTGGGCGGGCCGATCCACCCCGCCGCCGCCTATTTCTGCAAGCATCCGCCCCGGCAGATGACCGACGATCAGGCGCATGAGGCGCTCGATCATTTCATCCATGGCGACGGCCGGATCGCGGTGGCGGCGGAATGAGCGACCTCGCGACGATGGACAAGCCGGCCGAAACAACCGCGACGACGATGCGCGCGGCGGTCGTGACCGGGCCGGGTCAGGTGCGGATCGACCATGTGCCGTTGCCTGAGCCGGGGCCGGGGCAGGTGCGCATCAGGCTGGAGGGGTGCGGTGTCTGCGCCTCCAACCTTACCCCCTGGGCCGGGCCGGAATGGCAGCAATTTCCGCTGGAGCCGGGCGCTCTTGGCCATGAAGGCTGGGGCGTGATCGACGCGCTGGGAGAAGGCGTAACAACTGTCCCACTCGCTGTTCGGGTAGCAACCCTGTCCTATGCCAGCTACGCCGACTATGACATCGCCGATGCGAGCGCGGTCGTGCCGCTGCCGCCCGCATTGGACGGCATGGCCTTCCCCGGCGAGCCGCTCGGATGCGCCTTCAACATCTTCCGCCGCGCCGGGATCGAGGCCGGGCAGACGGTCGCGATCATCGGCATCGGCTTTCTCGGCGCGATCCTGACGAAGCTCGCGACAGACGCCGGAGCAAAGGTCATCGCCATTTCGCGCCGGCCTGAATCGCTCGACCTGGCGCGGCATTATGGCGCGGCCGAGACGATCGCGATGGACGATCATCAGCGCATCATCGATCAGGTGCGCGACCTGACCGGCGGGCGCTTCTGCGAACGGGTGATCGAAGCCGTGGGCAAGCAATGGCCGCTCGACCTCGCCGCCGAGCTGACCGCCGAGCGCGGCCGCCTCGTCATTGCTGGCTATCATCAGGACGGGCCAAGGCAGGTCAATATGTGGCTATGGAACTGGCGCGGCATCGACTTAGTCAACGCCCATGAGCGCGATCCGGCGGTCTATGCGCAGGGCGTGCGCGATGCGGTGGCGGCGGTCGTATCCGGGCAGATCGACCCCCGGCCGCTTTATTCGCACCGCTATCCGCTCGACCGGCTGGGCGAAGCGCTCGACGCGACCCGCGACAAGCCCGAGGGCTTCGTCAAGGCGATCATCACCCTATGAGCAAGGCCGCCTCGCTCGCGTCCGTGCTGACCCGCCCGCGCGTCGGCTTCCTCGGCGTCGGCTGGATTGGCCGCCATCGCATGGAGGCGATGCTGCGCGCCGGCAGCATCGAAGCCGCTGCGATCGCCGACGCGCTGCCGGTCAACGCGGAGGAAGCGGGGCTGCTCGCCCCCCAAGCCCTGCAACTCGAAACACCCGATGCGCTGTTCGACCAGGTGCTCGACGGCCTCGTCATCGCCACCCCCAGCGCCCTCCATGCCGCCCAGTCGATCGCCGCGCTGGAGCGCGGCGTGGCGGTCTTCTGCCAGAAACCGCTCGGCCGCACGGCCGCCGAAGTGCGCGGCGTGATCGAAGCGGCACAGCGGGCGGACCGCCTGCTCGGCGTCGACCTTTCCTATCGCGGCACTGCCGGTATGCGCGCGATCCGCGAGCGGGTGCGTGGCGGGGAGATCGGCCCTGTCCACGCGATCGACCTCACCTTCCACAACGCCTATGGCCCTGACAAGCCGTGGTTCTACGATCCGGCGCTGTCGGGCGGCGGCTGCATGATGGACCTCGCCGTCCACCTCATCGACCTCGCGCTTTGGACTCTTGATTTCCCGGCGGTCGAGCGGATCGACGCCGATCTTTATGCCAAGGGCAAGCGGCTGACCGACCGGACGAGCGAAGTCGAGGATTATGGCGTCGCCACGCTCAGGCTCGAGGGCGGCACGGTGGTGCGGGTCGCCGCCTCCTGGCACCTCCATGCGGGACAGGACGCCGTCATCGCGGCGGACTTCTATGGGGCAAGCGGCGGAGCATCCTTCCGCAATGTCGGCGGCTCCTTCTACGACTTCCGCGCCGACATGCTGCGCGGCACCACCCGCGAGACGCTGAGCGAGCCGGGCGACGCCTGGGGCGGAGTGATGGCGGCGGAGTGGGCGGCGCAACTGGCGCGCGATTCCCGCTATGATCCGGTGTGCGAGCGGCTGGTCGACGTGGCGCAGGCGCTCGACGGCATCTATGCCGCCGCTTTGGAGAACCAGCCTTCGATCCGGTCGAACGCCTTGCCCAGCCAGCCGCGCGAATAGGTCAGCCCCTGATAGACCGCCAGCGCCGCCCGGCCCCACAGCAGGAACAGCCAGGGCTGGCGCAGCGCGCGGGCGATGCGGAACATCCGCGCGCTGCCTCGCGCGATCCAGTGGCGGCAGCGATAGACGAGCTTGCGCCGCACAGGGATATGGTCGGCGCGCGGCGGCACGCGCTTCACCGGCCGCACGCCGCGCTTCGCCCAGGTCAGGCGATAGGACAGCCCCTCGCGCCGCTGGCGGAAGCCCGCCGCCTGCGTGTCCTTGACGAACGCCGCATCCACCTCCGTCAGCGCCAGCCGGCCCTCGGCCCGCGCCTCGTCGATCATCTCGCGCAGCGCCTTTGCGCGCACCACCACGACATTGGTGCCGCGCCCGTCCGACGAATAAGGCTCGACCCAGGCATCGCCGAAGCTGACGTCGGCGGTCTCACCCACCACATCGTCGCAATAGTCGCAGGCGCTGTTCTGGAAGAAGCCCGATCCCCAGTCGCCATCGACCAGATGCCACCAGTCGCGCATCCGCTCTTCGCCGTCGCGGGTCGCGAGCCGGGCGGTGTACCAGTTGGCCGGGCGATCGGGATTCTTGACCCGATATTCCACCGCCGCGACCGCATCGGCGGCCAAGTCCATCTGCCAGGCGAAGCTGTCGACCATGTGCCGGCTCTTCATATGGCCGCAGACCAGCGCCAGCGTGAAGCCGATGCGCTCATGCAGGATCGGGTCGGCGCGGCGGGCGAGATGCACCGCCTTGATGAAACAGGGGATGCCGATCACGGCATAGCGGCCGGGGGTGGCGCGGATCTCGTCCAATATGCCGGCCATGTCGACCGGGTAATAGCGCGACTTGGCGCCCGCCCGCAGCGCCGCTTCGTCGCGGGCGATGCGGTATCGGAACAGCCGGTCCTGCGCCGGCGCGACATGGGCGACGCCGTCCACCCTGTTCCGCCGCAGCAGTTCGGACGCGACCCAGGTCGCCATGCCGCCCGAGCTTCCCTGGGCGCGATACTCGTCCTCGCCGACATGGCCGACATAGGCGGCCTCATGCCGGCCGATCGCCTCGTCCTTGCGCGCCGCATCCGGAAAGCGCTGATTCGCGATCCCGTCCTCGTCGGTGGCGGCCGGGGAGAAGGGGCAGAGCCGCGCGAAGCCGCGTGTCCGCGCGCTGCGCCAGTGGGCGGGACCGTGGGGCTTGAGCTGCCCCTCGGCATCCCAATCCATCCGCACCCCCGGTCGGCCCATCAGGCTGGCGCACGCGCCGCAGCCGATGCAAAGCCCCGCATCTGCCATGTCCTGCGGGCTCAGCCTGTAGTCGGATGGCGCGCTCAAGCCGCCAGCCCGAGCGTCGATCGCAGGAATCGGTCCGACCGCGCGCGCATCGCGCCCAAGGGCCGCGCCGCGTCGATGGGTTGGGTGAGAAGCCGGGCGAGCATGGCGGCGCTGCTGTCCGCCGTAACGATCCGGTCGGCGGCTTCAAGGCTGGCCAGCAGGCTATGCACCTTGTTGGCGCGATAGGGGGTGGGGGCGGCGAGCAGCGGCCGATCGTGGAGCAGCGCAAAGACGCAGCCATGGAAGAAATTGGTGACGACCCCCTGCGCCGTGCCGATCAGCTGGTCGAACTCGGCCGGCCCGGCGTCGAGCCGCTGCGTATCCGCCCAATCGTTGCGATAGCCGATGCTGAGCAGCCGCAGCCCCCTGGCGCGGGCATGGCGGCGCACCGGCTCCACCAGCCAGGCCGGAAAATTATGCCCATAGACCGCGATATGGTCGCTCCGGTCGTTCGACGCGCGGCGCGGCGGCGGGAAGAGCAGGCAGGGATCAATCACCATTTCGGGCTCGCGGCCCAAGGCCGCGCGGACGATGCGGCGGCTATTCTCGTCCCGCACCGACACCGCCGAAAAGCCGTCCAGCCGTGCGGCCCAGTCGGGCGAGAGGCCGCTGTCCTGATTGCCGAAGCTGGCGGCGTAGGCGGCGAGGCGCGCGCGCACCCCCGCGCCGTAGAAGGTCGGGCACCCCCCATACCAGGGATGCTGGAGATTCCACACCTCGTCGCTGCCGACCAGCACCATGTCATAGCCATCCAGCCTGTCGGGCTGGTGAAGCGGAAAGGGGGCGGAGAGGGGCAGACGGTCGAACGCCGCGCGGAACTTGCGCGTCTTGGCGGCGTAAGCCGGGAAATCCTGCCGCTGCACCGGGGTCGGCAGCGTCGGGCGGAAGGCGCAGCGCAGCTCCGCCCGTTCGACCGCGACGGACTGGTGGTCGAGCAGCACGGCGTCCACCCCCAGCGCGCGCACCCCCTCGACCAGGCAGCGCGCCTGCCAATAGGAGCCGTAATTGATGCAGCGGTGGAAGGTGAGGATGCCGACCTTCATCCCCGCGGCCCGGCGGCGTGCGCGGCGCGTCGCATCGGTTGCTGATAGGCGAGGATGGCATAGCTCTTCTCCTCGACCAGTTCGGAACCCAGCAGATCGTTGATCCGGCGCTTGATCGCGGCGCGCCGATCGTTCATCCGATAGACCGCGCGGGCCAGGCGGATGAAGTCGGGGCCGAAGCGGGCGGCGGCTTCCTCCAGCCGGATCGCATCCTCGATCGACCAGAGCAGCCGGTTGACCCGCGCCAGCCGCCGCACCTCGGCGCGGATCGCCTCTGCGGCGAGTGCGGGCGCGGCGACCATCGCCAGCATCCCATATTCGCGCGCGATATTGGCCTGGGCCGGCGCGGCGGCGATTCGCTGCTTCTTGATCTCCAGGATCGTCAGCTTGTCCAGCAATTCGCCCCAGGATACCGGCACGGCGGGCGCGCGGGCGGCGCTCATGGCGCTTTGCTCGCGGCGGGGGAGAGGGTGAAGGCGCCAAGATCGCGCGCGACATCGGCCATCACCTCGCGCCAGTCGCCGGCGGTGCGCTGGGCATGGATGTGCATGGAGGGGTACCAGGGGGTCGCGTCGCTATCGACCGGCCAGCGCCAGTCGGGATCGGCCTTCAGCAACAGCCAGGTCGGCCGCCCCATTGCGCCGGCGAGATGCGCGATCAGCGTGTCGACGGTGATGACGAGATCGCAGGCGGCGACGAGCGCGGCGGTCGCGTCCATGTCGAACGGGCAGCCGCGCGGGTTGAGCACGGGAAGGCCGGTCGCCTGGGGGACGAGCGTAATGCAGCGCGAGCAGGCGCAAAGCGGCGCGAACAAGGCGGGCGGCACCCCGCGCGCCCCGTCCCAGTCGCCGGCGGCATAGCAGAGGCCGACCGTGCCATGGGGAAGGATGGCGCGCGGCGTGCTGAGATACGGCCAGGGCGCGTCCGCCGGCGTCGCGCGCAGCGCGAAGGCGAGTTCGGTAATCTCGATGTCGCATTCGGACGGGGGAAGCGGATGGACGACATCGAAGGGGAGGAAACGCACATTGGCCGCTGGCGCGATGCGCTGGAGCAGGCCGAGCAGGCGGGCCGGCGCTTCGACGACGACGGAGGCGGCGCGGCGCGCGAGCAAGGGGAGGAAGCGCGCGAACTGCACCGTGTCGCCGAGGCCGTGATAGCAGCGGACGAGGCAATCCCGCCCGTCGAACGCCCGGCCATCCCAGACCCAGCGGAGGTGATAGGGCAGGCAGGGATCGTCCCGCGTTGCCGGATCGCGCGCCTTGAGCACGGCGTCGGACAAGGCCCAGGCCGCCGCATGATCGTTGGCGCGCATCGCCGCCACCCAGCGAGCGCCGTCCTCAACGGTCGCCATGCGTGCCCGCGCGCGTCAGGGGAGGCTGGCCCATCTCGTCATCCATCCAGTTGCGATGGGGTGTCGAAAGCCGGACATGGGGCAGCGGTTCCGGCGAAGAAGCACTGCTTTCACATGGGTTAGCGCTGGCTTTTCTGCGATGGGCCTCTCGTCGGCACGCAGTCCGCGCTTCTCTGAATATTCCCTATCCCCGAGCGGCTGGCGCGGGGCGAGCGGCAAAGGAAAAGGGCCGGCGCGTTCCCGCACCGGCCCTTGTTCATCGATCCGCTCGGATCAGTTGATCGTGCCCAGCCCGCCAATGGCGCGATCGACCAGCGCCTTGTCGGCCTGCGCGTCATGGCCCTGCGCGATAAGCGTCGCGGCGGCGGCGGTCGCGGCGTTCACCGCGCGGGCGCGGATGCCGGCGATGGCGGCGCGCTCGGCCGCGCCGATCTTGTCCTCCGCCATCTTCTGCCGGCGGGCGACGAGCGCTTCGGCATTGGCCTTGGCGTCCTCGATCAGCCCTTCGGCTTCATGCTCGGCCGCCGTGCGCATGGCGGCCGCCTCGCTCGCGGCGGCGGCGAGCTTCGCTTCATATTCGCTCTTGAGCGCTTCGGCTTCGGCGCGGAGCCGGGATGCTTCGGCCAGCTGCTCCTTGATCTGCGCGATACGGCCGTCGAGCGCCTTGCCGATCAGCGCCGGCACTTTCTTGAAGAGCAGGATGGCGATGAACACCGCCATCGCCAGGCTGACCCAGGCCGTCGCGTCCATGCCGACCGCCTTGGGATCGGCGTGGGGCGCTACGCCTTCATGGGCGGCGGTGCCGACCGGCTCCAGCCCTTCGGCATGGATCGCCTGATCGAGGTTCGGGGTCGGTTCCCCGTGCTGCTGTGCTGCTGCCTCAGCCATGGGCCAGTGCCGCCTTTACTGCGTTGCGGGCCGCTTCGTCCGACGCTTCCACGCCAGCGATACGCGCCACCATGTCGCGCGCCGCATCGGCGGCGACGGTTTCGATTTCGGCAAGCGCCGCGTCGCTCGCGGCGCGGATGCGCGCCTCGGCGGCGGCGATCTTCGCCGCAACCTCAGCGTCGACGGCGGCCAGCTTCGTTTCGGAAGCCTTGGCCGCGTCCGCTTTCGCCTTCGCCACCACCGCCTGCGCGGCGGTGCGGTTCTGGGCGTCGCGAACCTTGTAATCCGCTTCGGCTTCGTCGGCGCGGGCGAAGGCCGCCTTGGCCGCATCCAGATCGCCCGTGATCTTCGCGTCGCGCGCGTCCGCCGTGCCCTGCACCTTGGGCACCATGCCAAGGCCGATGACGAAGAAGACGAAGCCGAAAGTCAGCAACAGCCAGAAGATCTGGCTGGAGTAGGTTTCGGCGATTTGCGCGATTTGAGGCATTTTGGGGTCCGTCCGGTCAGAGGGCGGTCAATAATATCGGTAGGCGGGCAGAGAGCGATCAGCGCCGTCCGCCCGCTTGCCATAAAGATCAGGCCACGAACACCAGGATCATGGCGATGACGAACGCCAGCAGACCCAGAAGCTCCGCCGCGGCGAAACCGATGAACAGGCGGCCCTGCTGACCATCAGCAGCACCCGGATTGCGCAGCGCGCCTTCCAGGAACGCGCTGAACACGTTGCCCACACCGAGGGCGGCGATGCCCGCACCGATCGCGGCCAGGCCAGCACCGAGCAGCTTTGCGGCTTCTGCGTCCATGTCGTAAACTCCTTCGTTAAATCTGTTGAAAAGGTTGGAAAAAACTCAGTGAAGATTTTCGGCGTCGTTGAGGTACACCGCCGTCAGCAGCGCGAACACATAGGCCTGGATCACCGCGACCAGCATCTCCAGCGCGCTGATACCAACCATCAGCACGAAGCTGGCGGTGCCAACGGTAAGGCCCAGCGCCGGCGAAGCGTTGGCGCTGTTGATGACGAAACCGGCCAGCACTTTCAGCAGCACGTGGCCGGCGGTCATCGCGACGAAGAGTCGCAGGCCGAGGCTGAACGGCCGCACCATGAAGGAGACCAGCTCGATGAAGAAGAGCGGCACCACCATCGCGATCGGCGTGCCGTGCGGCACGAACAGCGAGAAGAAGTGCAGGCCGTGCTTGGCGAAGCCCACGATCAGCACGATCGAGAAGCTCATGATTGCGAGCACGCCAGTCGCCGTGAAGTGGCTGGTGAAGGTGAAGGGGTGCAGCCCGAACAGGCCGAGCGGCAGCAGACCCAAGAGGTTCGCCAGCAGGATGAACATGAACAGCGAGAAGACGTAGGGGATGTATTTCCGGCCCTTGTCGCCGATATTGGCGATCAAAAGGTTCTTGATGAAGCCGGTCATATATTCGACCGCCATCTGCCAGCGGCCCGGCACCAGTTCCCGCTTCATGCCGCCGACCACGAACACCCACAGCACCAGGGCGGCGAGCACCATGTAGAGCGCGCTGTTGGTGAAGGCGATGTTGAAGCCGCCGATCGACAGATGATCCGTACCGAACAGGGGTTCGATAGCGAATTGATGCATCGGATCGATTTTGCCGGATTCTGCCACGGTGACCCCTGTAACGTCTTTAGCCTTCGGACTAGGGTGAGGGCGGTCCCTGTTCGTCGGGACGCTTCACCGTCGTCAATCGGATGATATTCCTGAACGCCGCCACGATCCCGAGACCGAGGAAGACGAGCAGAAGCCAGGGGGATGTGCCGAGCAGCCGGTCCAAGACCCAGCCGATCAGCGCACCGCCGACAAGACCACCGATCAGTTCGGCGAGCACCCGGTTGCCGAGGCGGGTTCCATCGTCCGCCGCCTGCTCCGTCGCCCCCTGCCTGACCTTCTCGGCCTGTTCGGCGCGCGCGATCCGTTCTTCCAGAGAAGCGATGCGCGCGTCCTCCCCCGCCGGGTCTTGTCCGGGTGCGTCCGCCATCCTGGCCACTCCTTCCGCGCTGTTGCTGTCGCGGCGGCATGGCGCTTGGCGCTGCACCCGTCAAGGCGACGCCCCTCTAGGAAGGGGATGGGGGTGTGTCAACCCGCGTGAGCGCCTGAATTTCCGTGTTTCGGGGCGAACGATGCGTGAGGCTTGCGCGCTCACATTTTCCTATTTAGCTAAATAGCCATGGACCGGATTTTCAAGGCTCTGGCGTCCGAACCGCGGCGACGCATTCTGCGCTATCTGGCGGACGAACCGATGACGGTGGGCGAGATCGCCGACAATTTCGAGATGACGATGCCGTCCATCTCCAAGCACCTAGGCGTCCTGCGCGAAGCCGGCCTGGTGCGCGAGCGCAAGCATGGGCAATATATGCTCTACACGCTGGAGCAGGAGCAACTCACCGCCGGCCTCTACGACTTCCTCGCCGACTTCTGCGACGACGCGCGGACGTTGGCCGAACAGCGCGCAAAGCGGCGGAAGCGGGAGTGATGCGTCCGCGCTTACGCGGCCCTTAACCAGTTCACGATCGACAAGCCCTGCACCCGCTCGAACTCGCGCATATTGTCCGTTACCAATGTCGCGCCGAGCGCCAGCGCGTGGGCCGCGATCAGCATGTCGTTGGCGCCGATCGGCGTGCCGCGGCGTTCGAGATCAGCGCGCAATCGCCCATAATGGGCATCTGCATCATCCCCCAGCGGCAGAACCGGCAGCAGGTCCAGCACTGCCTCCAACTGGGCCGTCAGCCGCGCCGATCCCCGCCGTTCCGCCCCATATCGCAGTTCGGCGGCAACGATGATGCTGGTCGCGACCTCCACTTCGCCAACCTCGGCGATCCGATCCGCGATCGGGCCCTGCGGATTGCGGACGAGATCGGAAAGGATGTTGGTGTCGAGCAGGAACATGAGTCAGAAGGGGCCGGGTTCAAGCGGCAGGTCGTCGATCGCGCCGAAATCCTCCTCAATCGGCTGAAGGGTCCTCAGACGGGCCAGCAGGGATGGGGCCGGGGCGGGCTCGATGATGATCCGTGCGCCCTCCTTCCGCATGATCGCTTCGTCACCGGGTAGCTCGAATTCGCGCGGAATGCGAACCGCCTGGCTGCGGCCGTTTTTGAACAATTTGACGTGGCGTTCGAAGATCATGCGTCAGCTTGGCATATGCCATGCCATATGCCAACAAACATTCCCTTCGCCATGAATGTTGGTCTCCGGCGTCCCAGCGCTTACAAGCGCCATCATGCCATCTCTCACCACCTCCGCCATCGTCTGCGCAGTCCGGCATCATGGCGAGCATGGGGCGATCGCGCGGCTGCTGACGCCGGACCATGGTCTGACGCCGGGCTATGTGCGGGGCGGTCGGTCGCGGGCGATGCGGCCGGTGCTGCTGCCAGGCAATGTCGTGAAGGCCGAGTTCCGCGCGCGAACCGAGGAGCAGCTTGCCGGGCTGACGGTAGAACTCGCCCACAGCCGCGCGCCGCTCCATGCCGAGCCGCTGCCCGCCGCCGCGATCGACTGGAGCTGCGCGCTCACCGCCGCCAGCCTGCCCGAGGGGACGCCCTATCCCGCGCTGCACCAGGCGCTCGGCGGCTTGCTCGACGCGGTGGAGGCGGCCCCGGCGGCGCGCGGCTGGGCTGTCGCGCTGGTGCGCTACGAGCTGCTGCTGCTCGCGGAACTGGGCTTCGGTCTCGACCTGACGCGCTGCGCCGCGACCGGCGACGCCGCCGACCTCGCCTATGTCAGCCCGCGCAGCGCCGCCGCCGTCAGCCGCGCTGCCGCTGTCGGCTATGAAAGCCGCCTCCTGCCGCTCCCGCCTTTCCTGCTGGAGGGCGGCACGGGGGATTGGACGCAAATCTTCGACGGATTGCGCCTCACCGGCTTCTTCCTCGAACGCTCGCTGCTCACCGATCGCCGCGCCGATGTGCTGGCGGCCCGCGAAAGGTTGGTGGAGCGGCTCAAAAGGGCGGTTGCGTGAGCGCTCCTCACCCCCGTTCGGTTCGAGCCTGTCGA
>ERZ1292632.444-Hain-H43-01um-R2-444-length-43999-cov-15_pt2 | contig 38768 bp, 52 predicted proteins | sample MGYA00564407_ERZ1292632 | MGnify/ENA primary metagenome ERZ1292632 (study PRJEB36523, sample SAMEA6512637) | groundwater metagenome | collected 2019-01-08 | study: AquaDiva: Metagenomics assemblies of 32 groundwater samples | reverse complement strand
CCCACGAGATTATGCAGATTCATACCAAAATTGACCTACTGCAAATTTAGAGCCTGAAGCTGTCCAAGCGGCACCGGCCATATCTTTAAAAAGATTTACTAATGATGCCCCTGTAGCTAAGTCTATCAGCCCACCTGTTGTGGTGTTTATGTTATTATCTGTGGTAAAAGCACAAGCACGTAGGATGCTCATCGCAGAAGTATATGGCAATGTAAAAGTCGCAGTTGTTGCATTACTTGTTCCTCTAATATCAAATGCTACAAATACTGTTTTATTGATTTTCTTTGTATAAATTTGTTTAGTCGTAAAACTTGCCCAACCCACAACGGTTGACTGCGTAGAATAATCCGCCCATATACCACCTACAAGATTGCTTTTTTGAACTTTCTTTTTAGCATAATTTGCAGCACTATCTTCTATTAAAAGAATATCGGCATCTGCAAGTGAAGTTTTTTCAGTCATTGCATTTATCTCACCTACAGAAGTCTTAGATATTTTGCCATCTGTATATGCCTTCCTACTTACCTGATTTTCTGTAGTCGGGTCAGAGGCAGGAAGAACTGGAATTGAAGAGAATGTTTTAACTCCTGCAACGGTTTGGTCTCCTGTTAACACAACTCCATTTCCATCAAGATTTACAGAAGGAATGTCCCCAGCTCCAAAAGGAATGTTTGCTAATAGAGTTAAAGCAGCCCCAGATACTTTACTTGCTGTAGTAATTTGAGCAAGTTTATAATCAGCTATCGCGGCTAAATTTGCTACTTTGGCATTAGTAATCTGAAGAGCGGAATCTGTGCCCAATTCTAAAGCATCCCAGTTCGCTCTTGCTTGGGATGGGAAATTTATAAGCAACCCCGAATTTGAAGGAACAGTTTTATTCCATGCCACGTTTACCTCCTTTTAAAGGTTCTCTACTTTCAATATATTCTTTGTATTGTTTTTAGCCTGTAGTATCTCTGTCCAACAAGATAAATGACTTATTAAATCAGAGCACAAATCACTCTTTTCTTTTGCAGTAAAAGACAATCCAGCTACATAACTATCATCATTCTTTATTACATTAGTAATTACGGTTAAGTAATAAGGTTCATCTATAAGTTTACTACAAATATCACAAGTTCTTTTCATAATTTATCTCCTTATTGATTAACTGGTATAATACCTAAACCTCCTTCTATTTTACAATTTGTATTAGTCCCACATAAAGAAATCCAACAACGGTCGTGAAGATATATCTTAGTGTTGTAGTAACTTCGTATCTCAGGGCTTTGAAACACGATTGGTTCTTGATTAGATGGATCTTGTTTTACTATTGTTGCACCAACTTCAATATAAGCTACATCCGTTATGGATTCATGACAAATTGAACATTTCATTATTTCCTCCTTTTCTAATATAATATTTTTTGTAAGAAGTTTTTGACAATAATCTGTGATTTCATCTATCTTTTTAGCTAAGTTAACCTGTGATGGAATGTCCGATGTTTCAGTAGGATTAAACTTAGTGAGCACTTTTTAACTTTATTTAACTTTTGTTCAGTCATTCGATTATGCAACTTCATACCAAAATTGACCTACTGCAAATTTAGAGCCTAAAGCTGTCCAAGCGGCACCGGCCATATCTTTATAAAAGTTCACTAATGACGCCCCTGTAGCTAAGTCTGTCAGCCCACCTGTTGTGGTGTTTATGTCATTATCTGTGGTAAAAGCACAAGCCCGTGTAGGGAAAGTCATCGCAGAAGTATATGGCAATGTAAAAGTTACAGTTGTTGCATTACTTGTTCCTCTAATATCAAATGCTACAAATACTGTTTTACCGATTTTTTTTGTATAAATCTTTTTAGTCGTAAAACTTGCCCAACCCACAACGGTTGACTGCGTAGAATAATCCGCCCATATACCTTCTTCAGCGGGTTTGTCACTAAAAGCAAATTGGCTTGCGCCTTCTACGCACATTGCTCCGTCAAAGTAAGAAGTGGTATCAGCTGTTATAACATAATTTATAGCGTATACGCCAGTTGCTGAAGCACTTAAAGTTTTTGTTACGGTCAATAATTCCCAGGCACCTCCGCCAGTGTGATAAGACGAATAAGTTTCTGTTACCCCATCTCCTAAACTTATCCTCGTAATATTTGATACAGTTGCATAGACCCAACAACTATAGGTTATAGTCCTACTTTTCCAATAATTTATTCCTCTTGCAGTGTGAACTGTCTTTTGTATGTTGCAATCTGTTCCTACCCTTGTGAGTTTAGCAGAGTAAGTCCCTAGTTTAATCGTAGTGGTTTCTCTTGCTATGGTTGCGCCTGTGCCACTCAAAGCCCACCCATCAGGAGCAGCAGAAGTCCCTGCTGACCATAGTTCAAAGTCACCGTTGAAAAGAAGGTTAGTAGGGTTTAAGTTTTTCGTAGAAATTCCCCCTAAATCTCCTACACTGTCTATGGTCAATGATTGCGCGGGTGCAGTAGTATCTGCAGCAATAATTCTGTGAAGTGCAGCATGATCTGGAGAATTTAGTGTATCGTTGCTTTGTGGTTGTGCTATAGCCATTTTTCCCTCCTAGTTTAATTAACTATAAAAGTTGATTATTTGTTTCTTCGGTATGTTTCATTCCAATATGACCTTTATGACAGTTTTTGCACCTTAAACAATTTCCAAAATTATGCCATATAAAACTCATATAATTACCATAATTAAATTTGTTAAAAGAAAACAAATTAGCCAAACGAATCCGTGGACATGATATCTGTAATTTCCTGCTACTGCAACATTATCTTTATCTCTTAAAGTCAAACTAAAACTTGCTGTTGATGCGCTAACTTCAGGTGTTCTTATAATGCCACCACTTGGATAAACCATTATTGCAACATTTGGAGCTTTGTAAAAAACCTTGGTAAACACAACATTATCTCCAGTTGATGGACAAAATCTATATGTATTATTACTGGGCCCATATTCATCTACATCAGGAACATCAATCTTTGTAGTTAATGCGGATAATGTAATATTTTGATTTATGTCTTCACGAAGTAAAACAACCTTAGTCCTAACTGCTTTAAATATATAATCAGCATACTGCCAAGCCACCCAATCTCCACTTGCTCCACTATCACCAGAAGTTTGAATAAAATATTGTGAATTTCCACTTATATCAAATCCACTAAACTTTAAAGATTCATATGTATCAAAAGTAGTAGTTAAATTAGAATCCCACTTCAAATCACCGGAAACAATAGTAGTGCTATCAAATCCTACTTTTGTTGTTACTTTCTGACCTACATCTATCCAATCTAATAAATAGTCTCCACTTAGATATCCAGGACTTACCAATAAGTTACCACTTCCAAAATATTCCCCATTATACAACAAAGAACTATCACTGTATTGATTATTTGAAGCATTGTAAGTTCCTCCTACCCCGATAAATAAATGGTTCTTCATACCAGTCCAAGCAGGATGTTCATCTTTTTCTACCAAAATGTTCTGAAATGGAATGTTTTCAATTTTTACCTGAGCATACGTGGCGTTAGTTGAATAGTTACCAGAGTTGTCAACAGCTTTTATCCAATAAGTGTATGTCCTGTCTTGTATGTTACTATAAGTGAAATTGTTGCCTGCTAACAAACTACCTATTATAGTTCCAGAGTTCCAGGTTGACCCTTGCTTGATTTCATAGTGGTGAATATCAGGAATAGATGTTATTTTATCCCATGTAAATACTATACTGTCTCTGAATTGATTAACAATAAAATTCTCAACATCTGGAGGATTTTCGTCCTTTCCAACCATTAGAATAGAATTAGAAGTTACACCTGATGAAAATATGCCATAATAATTTACTGTTTTAACTCTTATACCATAGGAGTTTCCTACTTGGGCATTAGGAATTATGACAGAAGTAGAACCTATGTCAGCACGAGCAGTGAAAACATACCCAGCTCCATTCTTATTCCATTCTATATAATATCCAGTTAAGTAGTCTTTTGCAGCAGGAGCTGTCCAAGATACATCTATGTTTGCAATATGTGTCCCATCTTGATTCCTCCAACCGACTTCAGATAACACAATGCTTGTAACTTCAGAAGTATTCTTTAAATAATTAGGAGCAGTTCCATATTGGTAAGTTGTAATGCTACTGCCATAACTATCATCATATACGCTATCGTTATACTCCTTACAGATAATGTTTACTTCGTCGTTTGGCTCTTCTTCAATGCTAAATACTCTAAATAGTTTGTTTGTCCAATTTGGAACATCATGACTTACAGACACTACATCTCCAGGTTCACAGTGTATTGCATATATGCCTGCCTTAAAAGTGCATGTTAAAGGAGTTGCTTTAGAAATCTTAAGAAACATATTGGCTAATCTTGAAGCTCTACTGAATTTTGTTACTCCAAGAAGAGCAACTTCCCTTTCTACAATTCCATTGCCGCCTTCAATAACAGAACGTTCATCTTGACCTGTCTTGTCCTCTGCTAAGGCAAATACTTTTGTATAGTTTTGAGTGGGATCAATGTAGAGCAACTTTACCCTGTTAATCATGGTGTCCTTAGAAACGTATTGATAGGAAAAACTTCCCCCCACGATATTGCTCATATTAAAGTTTTGAACTGTATTTTCTACCTTCTCGGTTCTTAATTTAACCTTATTTCCAGACCAGACAAGAAAACTACTGCAGGTAATTAGCAATTCACTCAAGATATCCACTGCTGGCTTCTTTGCATCTATTATGTAATTCAAAGTATATCTTGCTTCTGTTCCTCCAGCATTGTCATCTACTAATATATTACAATAGTCGTAAACCTCTCCAAAAGACTCTTCATCTAATAAAGACTTTGGTAAACCAATGCCATATCTGATATTTGTAAGGAAATCTCTTACGCAGGCGGCAGGGTTATTAGAATAGGTTTTTGCTGTTGCCCAGTTAATTCCAGTCCAAGTTTCAATCTTTGTTCCTTGAACAATATAGGTGACAACAGGAAAGCCTCCCTTTAGTTTATCGGAAGTCTTCAAGGTCAGAGCTAAGTAGGCTACATTTCTTAACCCAGGAACTCTATTTGAAAATCTGCTATCTACTACTTGTGAAGCAGTTCCTAAATAAGTAGTAACAGAACAACCTTCCAAATCTCCTATTGGAGTATCATTTACCCGTATATTAGAAATGGAATTGACCTCTCCTTCGCATAGCACATCGCAACGATAAACAGTCTCACCTGGGTCTGATTGATACACGGCGTTGCCTGCTAATTTTAACTCTCCATAAAGAATAGGAATAGGTAGATCAGAGGTAGCTGTGTTTTGTAACAAGCCGAAACTGTATCTTGGAGAACCTTCTGCAACACCACCTGTTCCAAAATTAGGTTTAGGCATTAAAGAAGAAGCGAGAGCAGAAATTCCGTAAGATATTCCAGCATATAAACCAATTGTTACTACAGCAACAATGAAATTGAATGCAAGACCTGCAAAGAATCCTCCTGCGGCTGTGGCAGCTATGGCTGTGGCAGCTCCTGTAATAATTGCTGCAACACCGATTGCAATTGCAGTTACTACAAATTCTATTCTCTTATCTTTTATTTCGTTATACAATTCTTCATTATTATAATATAATTCAGTGGGTCTTATTCCGTAATAAAAGTAATTGCCCCATAAACTGCTTAAACGACCTATACCACTTTTTGTATTAGCATTCTGTTGCAAGAACTTACCATACCCAACGTAAACACCAGCATGATAGACTTCATTATTAATTTTGAAAAGAATTATATCTAAAGGTTTTAACTCATTCTTATTACTAATTATTTGTCCTCTTCTGATAAACTCTTTAATTATAACTTGATAGTCATCTGTTACTACAGGGCTTGCAATGTCATTCTCTCTTAAGAACAACCAAACTTCTCCAGCACAATCAGTTCCTTCTAAAGTTGTGCCACCAGCAAGATAAGGAACTCCAATGAACTTTTGGTCTACTTTTAATTCTTGTAAGTCTTCTATTAACAATTTATAGCTCATATCAGTTCGTTCCTTAGTAGCCCTAAAATCATTATATCCACAGGTTGCCCACTTACTTTTGTTCCTTGACGAATTATTCCCTCTTCTTTAAAGCCCAATTTCTTACAGAAGTTTATGGCCAACCTATTATAAGTAAAGTATTGTCCTGTTATCCTCTGTAACTGCAGAGCAGAGAACAAATAAGATATTACAAGGCGAGCTGATTCATCCATAATTCTAAACTTCACATTTCCATTACTTTTAATATAATCCTTATATGCATTTATATCTAAAATAAAATGGAACAATGCACTAATTCCTGGGATAACATGCGAAAAGTAAACAATTCCTAACTTAACAGTTGGCTCTTTTAACCAGCATGCCCAACCCAAGGTATCTGTTTCTATAGATTGTTTTATTCTATTCTTGAAGTTTGAAATGCTATTTCTTTCTACATCGTCGAAAACAACTGCATTTGCTTGATTATGCAAACTTATTATATAATTATCCTCATTCATATTGTAAGGCATTAATTTTATCTTTTCTTGTTCTAAGGGGGGTATTTTTATCATCTCATAATCATCTCTTGTGGAATAGTTGGATAGCCTGAAAAGTTAGCATCATTGTTAAAATCACCTGAACATTGTAGCCTTGTCTTATCGCATCCTCTGCTAATTGTAAAAGTATCTCCGCTTGCAGGCGTAAAGGGCAAAGAAATGTCTAAATTGACTATTGTGCTTGCTTGATTACTTAAAACTATTTTTCTTTTTTTTCTACCATTTTGTCCAGATGTTATTAAAATTTCACCATTCTTCCAATAATTATCAGCTTGAATGAGGGAAGTAGACTTTACAGCTGTGTTTGTGCACCCTGAAAAACAGGAATAGTTTTGTGTAGCATATATATCACCTGAAGATTTACCATAGCTACATTGTTCATCAAAAAACTTATTGTTGCACATCAACTGATACCACCTTCTTGGGCACTCTCTTTTTAGAGTTCCAATTCTATCTACTGCGTTTATTTGAACTGTTTGCTCAGAAGCGGCAGGGGTGTCCATAACACCATCAAAGATTACAGCAACATCCCCAGAAGAAGTTAAGTTGTCAGCAAAAGCTTTTCTAATGATGACTCTCCTACCTCTAAATTCATGGGAGGCAAGATATGCTGACATGCTCCTGTCAACATTAGCAATACCTAAAGCAATGCTATTGATGGGATTTTCTACGGTTCTTTCGTAAGTTTCTCTACCTACAGAAACGGCAGTATAAGTTTGAACATTGCCATCTACATCATAAAAAGATATGTTCTTATCGTAATTAACTAAATGTAAAGTGGTATCATCCAGATAGAGATCGTATAATTCAATTGGTTGGCAGGATTCACCTGAAGCACGAACTTTGAAAGGAGTTGATAAGGTTTTCATTCACTTTTAGTTTTAAAGAACTTGTATTAGTCCTAAATCAGCATTATAGAGCTTAAAGTTAAACAATTCTCTTGACAGTTTATCATCTGTAAATCTTACCACTCTACAAAAATCGTATGTAGCAGAAACTTCATCTCCAGAAAGAGGAACATCAGGAGAATTAAAAATAATTGCACCTGTAGAACGAGTAAGAGTATAATGAGTAGTTTCTGTTTTTGGGGTTCCATCTACAGTTAGGGTTATGCTACCAGAAGGCAGTGGGTAATTAACCAACTGAAAATTAAGATTACTTCCATTGCCTGTGCCTAATACTTCATCGTTAACAGGGTTATCGTTTGGGTTCTTAAAATAGAATGTTTCATATGCACCACTTCTGGAATTGTAAAAATCCCAAACTTGTTGCATTTCCGTATCTGTTCTTCCTCTTAAAGAAATAGAATATCTTCTTTTTGGTTGAGACCATTTCTTTCGTCTTTGTTCTTTACCGTCTTCATATTGTGTAACTAATGTATTATAACCAATGTCCTCTCCAAAAGATAAATTAACAGAAAAATTGAACTCTTCAGTGCTCATAACTTAACCCCTTAGGCATATTCTTTTATTATTTTCCTCAAACCTTTGTTTTGTCTAATACCATTCGCCACAATAGATTGAATTACTTCAGGATTTCTTGACACTAACTGAACGAAAGATGCTGCATCAACAGCAGAAATTTGATACACATGAATTTGTTTACCTTGTTCTCTTGTGTCATTCTCATACTCTGCGTTTTGTTTACGTGATAAAACTCTTTCACCAGTTTGTGCAATAATAGGAACTTCGTCTACAGCAAGGCCACTATGCGCTCTTATTAAGCCTCCCTGATGATAAGAAATTCCTTTTAATGTTCCCGAAACTGCTACATTGCCTACTGAACTTGAAGAAGCACCAATTGTGGAACCTGCTGTGGAACTAGCCCCGCCGCTAAACATTCCCCCCAGTCCACTAAACGCAGCTCCCAAAAGTCCTGCACCGCCTTTTCTTGACTGTTGAAAACTTAAAGCATAACTAGTCATCCTCATTGCAATTTGTGTTTCAATCCACTGGTTTAAGATTGCTCTCAAGAAAGAAGCAAAGTATTCTTTTGCATTTTTTAACTGCCCACCAAAAGCATCTTGGACAAAAGAAGTAAAATGAGAACGCATTACGTTTACCATCCCTTTCATATCATCCTGCATAATTTTAAACTTGTCTTTAAGACCCCATGCGGCAAGGGACATATTCTCTTCTTGCATTTTGTAAAATTGGTCAAAAAGTGTCATTATTTCCCCATTCGTACCATATAAATCAAAATAAACTTCTCTTTGGGCATCCATTGAAGCCCTAAAAGATTCCATTTCTTTGCCTTGCATTTGAAGAACCTTTGAATTTAAATCTCCTCTTAACAATATAGCCTCATTAGTTGCCACCCTTGCAGCTTGTTGTTTTGCTTTTAATTCAGCAGGCGCATCTCTTCCAGCACGCTCCCATAATTCAACATCATAGCCTATTGGAGTTGTGGGTCTATTAGTAAATTCTCCTAACTGCTTTCTGGTTATGCCTGCTGTCGCTTCCTTATACATTTTCCAGTAATTATTTACTCTTTCTTGATGTGTAACAATTTTACCAGTTGCAACAGCCACTGTATTTGTTACAATAGTCCATATTTTGTTTAACCCTTCCTGGGCACTTTGTAAAGCACCAACTCCAGCCTTAGCCTCACCTGTTGCTATATTAAAACCATATAACTTTTTACTTACCTCTTCTGTAGAAAGACCTGTTTTAATAGAAATTTGACTAAGTTCCTCTTGTTTTTTCTTTATATCCACAATAGCAGCTATAGCTGCTCCTGCAGTTAGTGTCCAAGCGAAACCTAATTGCCAAACAGTTCTCCTTACCAGTGCTATTGGAGAAAGTAAATTTCGAAGTCCTGTTTGGGCTTCTTTAAATCCACCACCCATACTTTTGGAAGTCTTATTAGCTTCTTTGCCTAAGTCAGATATCTCTTTTTTAGTCTTTACTAACTTGTCAAGTTCTGATCTTATGCGTAAAAATATTTCAACTTCCATCTTGTCAGGCATATTTACTTCCTCTTGTCTGGTATTTTACGATTGCTAATTTCACAAATTCTTTGTTCTATTAAATGAAAAAAGAAAATATCGTCGTAATTTTGTTCCATCAAACCACCCGCTCTTGGAAGAAATCTAATGTTCATATCACAAGAAGGGCAGCAAAGCAAATACAAAAATAACTTAGGGTGAAGGTCGGCAGCAGGAAGTCCTTTGACTAACTTCTCAACTGCCACTATCAGTTTTTTCTTTCTTCCTCGGGAATACCTGCCAAAGCATTTAACTTATCTATTTCTTTATTTAACCACAGGGCAACTTCAGGAGGTAATTTCTCTTTATTTACATCATTACAGAGAACATCTTTACCAGAGGAATCAACTATGTTTTTCCATCCTACTAAAGAGTACTTTATCTTTAGTTTATTAGAAGTTCCACCAAGGTAGACAATTCTATTCTTGTCGTCTACAACTGAAGTGCAATCTTGTATTGACGCAACTTCTCCATAGGTCAACTTTTTCAAAATAAACACTGGTTTCGGGTCTTCTGTAGTTTCATTATACACTTTCTCAAATTGTTCTGCTGTATTTACTAATTGCATTTTTCCTCCTTATTTACATTAGGAATGTGGCTAAGTTTTTCCCACATCAATTGCTCCATTTAACTGCGACCACGCCACCCTACCTCTCATCTTATTCTACAGGGAAGTATCTCCACTTATTCGTATACTATTTTCGGTTGAAGGATCATTTACATAACCAGTAAATGAAAATGTCTCAAGGATGTAATCACTTTGCCCTGAAATGTTCTCTGGATGAGTATTGTAACGAATCTTTGGACAATTGATTATAAAACTTGCCCCCTGCCTTGCAAAAGTAGCCTTAAAACTTCTTTCTTGTGCATTCAAAAAAGCGTTTCTTTCAACTACATCATCAAACAATTTCGTAAATGTTCCTGTAACAACACATTTTCCAGCAGGAATAGCTATTCTTCTCCTACCTGTTCCAAACAAATCAGCAACTAAATTATTATTTATTGCTACTGAAAATGCTGTAACACTTGTGTCATTAGTTCCATTTAAACTAAAAGTTGCTTCTTCATGCAAATACGGGCTGTCATTAGCAGTAAATACTGGAGATCCTGCTACAACACTACTCATACCAGAAGCTTCAAGATCAACAGAACAAGTTAATTCTCCCCCTTGTGCAGAACTAAAGGACAGTGAATTAACCATACAACCAGATACTTGAACTGCAGCTGTTTCTCTGTCAATCTGCAATAACAAACTGCTCAAATCTCTTTCTGGAAAGAACGGACTTGATGCTTGTCCTAATCCACAAGTCCACCATTGAGAAGGATTTTGTGGACTAACTGAAAATGTAATGTTTCCTGCTACAGATTCAGTTCCCTGTTGTCCTCCAACTTGTTCTGGCGTGTTTTGAATTTTATCTGAATATACATTGTTAAATGTTAATTCAATTGACTCAGAGTTAAAAGGTTGCCAAGCGTCTACTGCCCCACCAGATGCGAAAGATGATTCTTTACGAATTCCTAAATGTCCTAATGCCCCAATTGCGGCTCCCATCGAAATCACCTCCTCTTATTTAGTTTACAAAAATTTACTCTTTCATTATATTATAAAAATTAAATACTTTACAAGCAAATTTAGTTTAATCACTTCTACAATCACTTCTAGACCTCCTACGGAGTCCTAGGTTCAACGATCGGAGTTAAGTTAAGGTGAAGCTACGGCTTTATATTTGGAACTTCATATAAATCTCAAATAAACGACATATCATACTTGTCACTTTCCAAAATTTCTTTCATTTCAGAATTGTATGATGCCCATCTGCAGTCTACTTTTGAACACATTTCCGTAGAAATTGAGTCTATTATATCCCAGTGTCTTTTGCTATTCCATACCATCTCAAATTTATTTCTGAAAATATTGCCAATAATGTATTTTGGCTGATGAAAGTAGCAACAAACAAGACAGTTACCTTCAGGTGTAATAACAGTATGAATTGGAGACATAAAACACTTCTCTTTAGCACGTAATCTCTCAACACTACCATAGATAAAATCTAGATGAAGCTTCTTTTGTTCTTCCAAAACATGCTTTGCAATTTGAACTTGTTCTTCCAATAGTTGTTCTGAATCGGAATGAGTTCCTTTGAAATGACAATAATCAACTTTAGTTTCTTTTGCCAGTTGCACCATCTTAGAAATACTTCCAAAATTACTCCCATTTAACATAAACTTTAGTCCAATTCTTGGCTTACTACAATTATCCCTAACTTGAAGTAATTTTTGAACATTATTTAAAGTCTTTTGAAAGTATTCTTTTGGACAGTTCTTAATTAAACTATAACCATCGGCATCAGTAGCGTCAAGTCCAATTCTGATGTAACTAAAGTATTTAATCCTTTCAAAGTCAAAATTATATCCATTGGTCAGAAGACCAGTTTTTAACCCTTTCTTATATGCATATTCAGCAATGTCAAAACAGTTTTTATGCAGAGTTGGTTCCCCTCCACCAGAAAACTCTAAAGACTCAGCTCCAACTTTTACTATTTCATCAATAAACTTATACACTTTCTTTACATCTGCAAATATAGGAGTCCTGTTCATAGCTGAAAACAGGCAATAAGAACAACTCAAATTACATCCTGTAGTCAACCATAAGGATACAAATCTTGGATAAACCATCTTTCTTGCCTGTAGTTTCTTAGCATCTGGGTAAAAAGAAAATATCTTATTTCCATAATAGCTAATCATTTAGTTATCTCTCCTATAATATCTACATTACATTGTTCCATACATTCAAGTTTTTCTAAAATATCTTTCCAATTTTCTAATCCGTAGTCTTTCAAATCTTGTATTTCCCCGTAAATCTCTCTAACAGTCATAACTATTGCGTCTAAAATCACATAAGCCTGCCAGTTCTTTTCAAAATGCTTACCCTTGTTCAATCCAAACATCATCCTACGATACTTTGGATAGATAATCTCAAATCTTTTAAATATCTTTCTTACTTCTGGATTCTGGGGGAGCCAAGCAAAACTCTTGTAGATAAAGTCATTAGTTCCTTCTATATTTACACATCGTTTTCTCTCCTCAACACCTTCTTCAGATAGCCTTGTCCCTTTAAGTGGAATAAGGTATGGTTCCAAAGACAAACCAACACCCATCTGCCCTAATTTCTTAAATCCAATTATGTCAGTTAATAAATCTTCAAAAGTGCAAAAAGGAGTAAATGCTAAAAGTGTATAGTAAGGCTTAATTCCCCTATTCAAAATAAGTTCAGTTGTTTTCCATATTTTTTCCACAGATTGCTTTTTATCCATGCTGTCTAAGACATGTTGAGAAAGACTTTCAACACCAACAGATAATATTCTAAATCCAGCCTGTGCAATTAAATCAATGTTATCTTCATCAATTCTATTAATATTAGTTAAACAAATAAACTTAAGATACTCTGGAAGTTCATTTTTCTTTTTTAAAGATATTACCAATTCACAGAATTCTTTTCCTCTTTGCTTTGAAATAAAGAAATCATCATCTACAAAGAATATTCGCCTGCAATCTTTATACTCTTGTAATACTTTACTAATTAACTCAACTACTTGAAAAGCCTTTAAGGTTATTACAGGGGTGTATTTACCACAAGAATACTTTCTCAACCTCGATAAAGTGCAAAAAGCACACTGCATAGGACAGTAATTAGAGGTATAAAGACGAAAAGTATTTATTTCATTAAAGTCCGGGATTTCATATAACTTTGATGTTTTAGACCAATATTCTTCAGCCCGCATTGCTTTTACATCTAAGTCTTTTCTTATTTCCCAATATTCATCTGGAGTAAAAACTTTAGCATAACTTCTTATAATAATACCTTGAATAGTATGCAAAGGGGCATTCTCATAACCTTTTTCATCAAGTAAATCACAAAGTCTAAGCAAGGCATATTCGCCTTCTGCCTGTATTACAATATCAAGTGGAGAATGATTAAAATATGTTTGGTAGTTAACAGTTGGCCCTGTTCCACCTGCAACAAGAATGCTTTTTGAACTAACTCTTTTTGCCATATTTATATTCGCAAGGTCATATTCTAAGGTGCTTTCTTGAGAACTAAACGCTATAATATCCCAATTTTTACTCTTAATCGTATCTTCTAAGGATACATTGTCAATGTTTATATCCCAAACACTTGCAAAATGATTGTGATTGTTCAACCAAGAAGAAAGATAATGGCATCCAAGAGAAGCGGTAACCCATCTTGTATTAGTTAGTGCTTCTTTAGTTGAGGGACTAACTATAAGAACATTTTTCATAAGCTTTTTAATCCAAGACTACTAATCTTTGTATGTGCTTCTTTATATCTTTCAGGAGTTCCAATGTCAAGAACTAACCCTTTGATAAAGAAAGGATTTAGTCCCTCTTTAATTACTGGTAACCAATCCCTTACTAAATCAATCATCTTATCATTATAGAATCTAAACATAGACGTGCATCCAATCATAATTCCTGCGAAAGCATAGTCGCCTTTAGGATGTAGACTCTTTTCTTCAATTTCCAAAATCTTTCTGCCATTTACTTTAACGGAACCCTGATCAGATAAACTTTTTGGTTTATATAATCCAATAGTTCCCATACCTTTATGCCTCTTTTGGAACTTCAACATTTCTTTTAAATCAACTTGCATCCAAGTGTCAGTATAAACAATTAAGAAGTATCTATCATCTCTTACAAAATCTCTATTAGTAGAAATTGTCTTTGCAGTCCCTAACAATTCCTTCTCATAAGTAAAAGTAGTTCTACATCTATATTTAGAACTCAATTTTGAACAATGAGCAATAACTTTATCAGAGCAATGGTGCGTGTTGATAAGAACATCTGTAATATGATATAAATTTAACAGGTACAACCAATGTTCAATCATAGACTTATTACCAACAGGAAGTAAACACTTTGAATTATTTTCAGTCAACTTCCCTAACCTTTGTCCTTTGCCTGCAGATAACAAGAAGCAACGCATTTTAGTCCTTTCTCATTTTTTCTACATCTTGGTATATCATTGTTACATTTTCCATTACTATGTTGCCATTTGGAAAATTAAATAAGTATGTATAATCTACGATAAAAGTCAACGACACGTATTTAATTATCAATCTTTGCATCTTTTTATACCTCAGAAGTATCTGTTATTGCATCAGTTACTTTTGTTACTTCTGAATCACAGCTAATATATTTAAAACAATCCTTGTCTTCTTTGTCCAGACCTCTTGCAAAAATCACATTGCCTACGTCTTCAACTACAAGAATTCTCTCTTTCCTCCTTGGGTCTCTAATAAAATTCCCGGGAAGCAAGGAAGATGCCTTTACTGATACTCCACCTCCAAATGTAGACTTTGACATATTCTACCTCCTTATAATAAGTTCTTATCTTTTAAAACATTTATAAAAATGTTAGCGCTACTTTCCCAAGTAAATGCACTAACTGAATCATAACACTTCTTTGCTAAATTAAGATATTGTGCAGGGCTGCTAACTACTTTTTTCAATATCTCTTTCAAAGAAGAAAGGTCAGGAGAAGTCCAATTACCCCTGTCTCCGAAAAACCATTTTCCATCATTGGCAACAACACTTTCACCCTCTGTAATTATTAACTCTTTAGGATAACTCTTCAAATACTCACTCTGACCTGTCCAATCAGATGTTATACAAGGCAACCCAAAGGCTATGCTCTCAATTAGAGGTAAATTCCATCCTTCTGCTTTAGATGCATATATTCCAAAATGACTGCTTGCATATATTTCTCTTACATCTCTTACTCTACATTTTAGAACAATTATCTTTAACATCTCTCTTGCAAAAACTATTGTTGCAGAATCTTCTTTCTGAACAATATAGTCTAACTTTCCTAAACATTCTTTAACAACTTCCAACCAATCTGGAAGAAAGGGATTAAACATGGAAGCAATCAAAGTGCACTTTACAGATGTGTTAAGCAAGGCAAAGGTAAATGTTTTTAAAATATCTAAGCTACTTTTTCTCTCTTCTAATTTCCCAATATGGGAAAAAACAACTCCACGCTCTTCTAAGATTCTCTCTTTTTTACTTATTTCTACCATATCAAACTTAAATACGTTAGGATCGTACCCCTCAGGAACTACAAAAATATTATTAAATCCTAAATTGTTCAAATAAGATTTATGGTAGTCGGATGCTTGGAGAATAATATCAAGAGTTTTGAGCATTTCGATATCTTGAGGACGAAGACCAACTTCAAAAACGGGAAAGCCTATTCTAACTCTTCCATAAAATCTGTTCATATAATTTTCATGAAAAATCATTACTCCTATATCTTCCTTACTAAATCTCTTTTGATTATTTAACCACTTATCTACCAAAGTATCTTTACTATCAATAGTATTGTTTGGAGGATACAAGGCAAGTTCAATTCCTTTCTTATCCAATGCTTTCAATAAGTTAAACGAATGAATTCCATATCCAAGTTGATTAATTGGGCAATAAAAGTTAATCATTCTTTACTTCCTCATAAGCATCCATAAATCGTTTCTTTGTTACTTCCATATTATAAAATCCTACATTATCCCAAGCATAATTTACTACTTCATCATAAAACTCCAAATCTGAATAAAGTCTCTTTCCTAACTCGACCATTTTATCTACGTCATAAGGGTCACACGATAACTTTGGGAATAGTCTATTTTGAGTATGACTTCTATTTGAACCAATACATGGAGTTCTTGCAACAGCACATGCTATTGATTCTCTTGAAGAACCAATCCATCGTGTAGGATAAATATGTAACCAACAACTTCCCAATAGTCTTAAGAATGGATACTGGGCAATCTTTGTAAAAGCAGCTCCTATTCTCAAACCAAACAGTTCTCTTAACCTTTTAACTTTTCCAATATCAATACATACAGTCTTAATTGGCCTATCTATCATTTTTGATACAGCAATTGCAGTAAGCACACCATTGGGATTATTATCTCCATAGACAAGAATATGTTCAGTTTTCTTATAATTTGGAGTTCTAAAAATGCCTTCTTCCATCTTTTTATCAATAGGAACATGAATAAACTTAACCAAAGAGGAAGTCAGACTCTTGTAGTATGAAACTTTATCTTCTTCCATAATAGCCAATATGTCAACTGAGTTCCAAGCTTCATAAATAGTTGGGGAAAAGGAATTTATTCCATGTTGGTCATACAACGAAACATCTCCTTCAGGTAAAAACATTGTTACAACTTTACCCTTTAGGGCATTTGCAATCTTTATAATGGTAGTTAAGTATGAAGGTTGCCCAGAAAACATTACTACGTCATAATTGAACAACGGAGAAAAGTCTTTTTCCATTGTTTCAAAAGAATACAAAACGCCATCCCAAATCATCAACCAATTTAGAAAACTGGTGCAATCATCAAACTCACCATTCATTTGAAGCTTTACACCATTTACTGAATCAGCAGTTACTAAGGCAAAACGAAGATTGTCCATTTTTAATAAGGCATTTGAGCAATTCTACTTTTATATGGTTCCATATTAGTAAATCTATACTTTTGTTTTATATATACAGAACTGTCTTTTCTAAATTGAGCCGAATATCTGATTTGTTCTTCTGTCCTGTTATGTTCAATTAGATATTTGCTTACTGTCATCTTTGTTTCATCTTCAGGAATCCACCAATCTAACAGGTCGGTTATTAAAACTTTTCCTTTACGCATTAGTCTCATATGGAGACTTCCATCGTTTTGACCATTCTCCAATCTATGAAATTGAACGACATCAATTGTTTTTTTATTATAGTCTTCCAAATGCTTCAGGCATTCTTCATCCCAAACTTCATCCGAAACTGCAATTAGATACCATTCGTTCTTTGCTCTTAACATTGCGGGTTCAAAATAAGGATCAGGTTGAGCAATATGTGGCACTAAATATACTTTGTTTGTAAATTTCTTAGCTATATTAAATGAATTGTCAGAACTTTCTGTATCAAAGACTACAAAATCATCAGTATAATTAGTAAATTGCTTTAGACAACTTTCCAATCTTTGCTCTTCGTTATGAATTACTGCAACAACACTAATCTTCATTTTTAGACATATTACTCAATTTTCCCTTAGTTTTACAAGGTCTACTGCATTTTGCGAACAAATTTACTACACTCGCCATTGTCCAAACGCTTAAAAAGAAGATTAGCGCAAGGGCCACTACTCCTAAAGCCACTCCAACTACAAATTGTATACCAAACAAAATTTCACTCATCTTTAACTCTCCTTTACTCTAATTTTTTCATCTATTAAATTTTTGTCAACTACGACAAATCTATTTTGCTCTTCCTTTCCGCATTTCAAAAATTCTTCATAAGACACTCCAACTATTGATTTAAACTCGTCAAGAGAAATCCTACTTGTATCAATATACTTGTTCCATTCCCACCAAAACTCCTCACTTAAGTGTATCTTTCGTTCTCCAGATAAATTTTTTACTTCGCTATCATGTATTATTTTTCGGTAACTGTCTAAATACCTTTTATATGGTTGAACTTGCGTATTCCTAAACTTTAAAATACTCTGTTTATACAAAATATACAACCTTATATTGTCAAACTCTTGATCACCACTTGTCTTCCAGTGTTCCATATAATACTCAGGAGGAAGAGCACAATTGACAATACTACCGTCAAATTCAGCATGAACTAACTCTGAATAGACTATTTTTCCATCGTTCTTATGAAGTCTACCTTGGTAATTTGGTAGCTCCGAAGTTCCAAAAGCGACTGTCCGTTCATTTTGATTTATGCGCACCAAAATTCCATCCATGTATTCGTGCCGCATAAAAGAATAAACATTCCACTTATCTTGAGCGCATAGTTTACTTAAAATATTTAATGATGCTTCACAGAGTCTTTCATCGGGATATAACCATAAAAGCCAGTCCCCTTTAGCCATATAATGTAGTTCTTGTTTATAGTAGTCACCGCAAAGCAAATATGGCCTTCTATACACTTTGTCAGTATACTTTTTACATAATTCAAAAGTATTATCTGTAGACTCGAGGTCAAAAATAAGTATTTCTGAAACAAAAGGCTTTAAAGGAAACAACCAATTATCAATATTCTTTTCCTCATTAAAAACAAAACTGCATAAACTAATTGACATCTTCTTCCTTTCTCAGTTCAGATGCTATTATGTGCATTAGCATTTGATGAACAGATTCAACAATTCCATAATCATCAGAATATACTTCAATTGATTCATTAGAAAGAATTCTCAACTCTGTGTTCTTTTCTGAAAACTTACCAATAAAACTAACAACAAAACCTCCCATTTCTTTGAAAACTTTAGCAGCTCTTACTACATTTTCGGAACATCCAGATACACTTAAAATGAACAAAACATCATTCTTAGAAGCAAGTTTTTTAATCTGACCTGCAAAAATCTCCTTAAAACTAATATCGTTACCATATGCTGTTAAAATTCCTGCATTATCAGATAACGAAATAGATCTAATTCCAGATAATTTTAAGAAGTCAACAGCCGCGTGAGATGCATTGCAAGCACTTCCACCATTTCCACAAAGAAAAAAAGTGTTATTATTTACTTTTAATTGATGCAATCTAGATATTATTATTTTCAAAATACTGTAATCTATCTTCATCCATACATTTTCAAGTTCTATAAAATATCTTTTATATATATAGTTTATCATTATGATTCCTATACACTATTTGAGAACCTTCTTTACAAAAAGAAAAATCTAATAACTTAAAGCCACTGCTCTCCATTTTGTTAATCAATTCAATTTTATCTCTTACTGCTGATAACAAAAACCCCCCACCACCTGCACCAGCTACTTTAGCTCCAAAACTCCCACTTTCTAAAGCTACTTTAATTGCAGTATCAACTAATTCATTTGTTGCGGGAGAACTTGCACTTTTTATCTTCCAAGAATCATTCAGTATATCGCCAACTTCTTTTGGAGTAATAGTTCCTGATTTAAATCCTAACAAAAACTTATCCACAAAGTCGGCATTTAGCTTTAACATAGCCATATTGCTTTTAATATTTCTCTTATATACTTTAAGTATCTTTGAACTCTTTCGTCCATTTGGAATATAAAAAACTAACAAACTATCAAGTAATTCATCAAATATTCTTGTCCAATTACCAATATACAAATCTCTATTCTCTACTGAACCATCTTTGTTAAAAATGTATTGCTGAAGCCCTCCTAAAGCACAAGCATATTGATCTTGCTTACCAATAGGGGCTTTCAGCCTATTTATCTCTATATCACAAGCCATTTCAGCAAGCTGATTTCCATAAACTTCTTTACCAACATAAGCAAACAAAGATTTCAAAAGACCAACAGTAAGTGCACTACTTGAGCCCAATCCAGTTCCAACCGAAGGAATGTCTGAAATAATAACTATCTCAATTCCACCATTTATATCTACAAATTTAAGGCATTCTTTAACAATATCATGTCTTAAATCATCTACAACATTACCAACTTCTGTTTTAGAATACCGTAAGTGTAACTTGCCATCAAATTTCTTGTTAACTGTAACAAACATGCTTTTATCTATCGTAAAACTAACTACGGAACCGCCATTGATTTTATAATAGTCTTCAAAATCTGTTCCGCCACCTACTAATGAAATTCTAAAGGGAGTTTTTGATATAATCATACTTTCCTCCTTTTGCAACACTTGAAAAGCCTGTTCCAATAGCAGTGTTTTTTCCATATATCTCTTAATTTGGTGTAAAATTTAGTCCAATTCCTGCTAAGAAGAAAGGATATAAGCAATCTCAAAACTGGAAATTCAACAATGACACTGAACAATCGTTGTAAATTTAACAACCTCTGCTTTTCTTTTGGAGAAAACTTGAGTATAGTATCCTCTGTAAAAAGTGTTTTAATATCATCTATATCACCAACAAGCAAATTATTAGACCTGCAGTATTCTCCTAACTGCGTATTTGGAAAAGGCTGATAAATACTAACCCAGGCATAACTTGGACGAACTTTTATGTTCATATTTAAGGTTTCCATCATTTGTTCAAAGGTCTCATTAGGAAGACCAATCATATTTTCTGCTCTAAACTTTATCTTGTTCTCTCTTAATCTTCTACAACCTTCAATAATTTGGTTATTTGTTATATTTCTATCTAATAGTGTCCTTCTCAAACTTTCATTACCTGTTTCAATAGCAAAGGTTAAACTATAGCACCCCATTTCTTTCAATACCTTAACTCTTTTTTCATTTAACAAATCTATACGAATTTGGCAATGAAAAGGCAGTTTAACTTCTTTAACGTATAATTCTTTTATCTCAACTAATCTTTCAATATTCATTGAAAATTCATCATCGGCAAAAAAGAACATTTTTGTAGGATAATTATTTTTTACTTCTTTGCATTCATCAATAATATTTCTTGGAGAACGATATCTTACAATTTTTTGCCCTTTGTATAACTCTCTATATACAGAATTATAACAATTATGCACTACTATGTTATTTGCAATAAATGTGTCAATAGGGTCACATCTAACATTATACACTTTTAACTTACCACCAATTATTCTTTGGAGAGATTGAATTTTTACAAAGTGCATTTCTTTTCTTCTCCATTGTTTGCAATTCTTTTTCACACCACAATGCAAACCCAAAACCTCGTCATCTTTTCGTAAATCTCCAACATTTACCCAACCTCTTTTCGTTAAAATAGGATGTTCTTTAGTAATTTTTAATTTTTTACCATCAACAAGATTTAATTTATAGTGCTCATTTACTTCTCTTGAAAACACTTCTTGGACTTCTGTTTGCCCAAGTTGCCCTTTAATGTCATCAAATGCAATCAATTTACTTCCAACTACTAAATCAGATACCTTTTCTTGATTACCACTTGCTTCAGTAATTAAAGTATTTCCATCAACACAATATCCACAATTATACGGGCACCCCCTTGATGTCAAGACATTACGAACAGGATTAGATAAATATTGTTTGAATTGATATATTATACTCCTATCAGGAAAAGGAATACTATCCAAATCAACTGGTAAAACTAAATTGCCATACACTTTTTTCTTTATAACCATTCCAGAAAAAAGATCTCTTAGCAAGTTAGGTAAAATTACATCTGCTTCCCCCTGCACAATATAATCAATGCACTCCTCATTAGCAACTTGTGGAAAATATGTAGGATGTGAACCTCCAACCACTATCTTCATTGGATGCTTCCACATATCCATATGCCACTTTTTAACTTGTCTCGCAATATTCAATAATTTTACATGTTGTCCTGAAGTCATAGAGAAACAGACAATTTGAGGTTTGTAAGAGTCAAGAAATTCAAACAAAGAAGATTCTGTAGAATACATATATGCATCAACAATATATCCCTCTTTCTTTAAAATAGCAGATAGGTATTCAATTCCAAGGGGCTCAACTTGGCTTGATGTATCAATTATGAATAGTATGTTTTTGGATAACATTTCTTACTCTTTCTCAGTGAACTACTATCGGACTAAAGACCCGATAGCTTCCTGCTTCACAGCTTCATCTACTGATGACAGCTCCACAGGCTTTACACGATGATTCCCACCGCATTATCTATAAAATACAAATATCATATTCCTATAATTTCTTTCTTACACAAGTAACAATTTTTCTACCTATCATATTTGGTAAAATACTTTTCCTTACGCTTCTTACTTTCTTGGTAACATTTTTCATCAGGGCAAGTTTGTCTTTCTTTCAAACGATAAGAATGTTCTTTACCACATATTTTACAAGCAGATGTTATCATTAAATCGCCCCCGTATAAATTTCCTACTATTAACCGTCCCATTTTTCTAAACTCCTTTCTTTAATATCACTTCTCTCACTTTTTCCACAACTTGGTTAACTGTTATATTATTGATACAAGGAAAGTCTAAAAAACATTTGCCTCCATTTATTCCGTGACAACGAATTCCACCTCTCTTTCTCTTGCATTCTTCATTTTGTTCAGATGATATTGTATGCACATTTTTACCATATACCCCTGAAGTCCTTACTAATGTAGCCCCATAAAGTGCAATTAAAGGCACTTCAAAAGCAGTTGCCATATAAGTTAGTCCAGAATCTAAGCCTATAAATAAATCACAATATCCCTTCTTAAAGAAAAGCATCAATTCTTTCAAAGACAGATTTAGTTTTTCAACACCCAAGATTGGGGTATCAGTAGGCAATCCTAATTGAACAACTTTTAGACCTAATTCGTTCCTTAAGATGGAAGACAGTTCAGTAAAACCACTCCAATCCTTTGCATCTGCTAAAGTCTTTGTATGCAAACAAACTAATGGATGCTTGTCGGGTATCTTATTTCCCAAGTCAAAGTCACTAACAAAAAGTTCCAATTTGGGGTCTACTATTTGTATTCCGCATCTTTCAGCATAAAAACTCAACAGGTGCTTGTCGTTATACTGTGGATTCTGATGCCAAGAATTGTCTGTTGCTGAAGCTTGTTGTGGAATAAAGATTTTATCATACTTTCCAAAAGCAAACATCTGCAAAACTTTATCCCATTCCTCATATGTAGATTTTAATTTAATCAAATTTGCAATATTAGGATTATCTTCCAACAAGGCAGAGTATTTATCCTCAACTATATAATCTAATTCCAACTCAGGGTGTCTCAATTTTACATTTTTAACAAGCACATTGCCAATTACTACATCACCCAATGTTCTTGTAAGACAGATTACACCTTTTGACATAGTTCTCCTTTATTCTAAACACTTCTTTACTATGGAAATAGCAGAATCTTGCCAAGTTAATTTCTCCATATCTGCTCTTCCTTGCTTTCCTTTTTCAACCATAACATCTCTAAATTCATAAGCAAACCGTAAAGAACTTCTTATTGCGTTCACTTCTGGAAATGCCCAACTATGATTTAATGCCCACAAGCACTTTCTAATATATTCCATATCATCAATTGTTCTTATTTCATAGTTTACAAATAATGAGTTTTTATCATTTAAGAATTGTCCTTGCCCACCAAAAGAAGTTGCAATACAAGGAACGCCACAAGCAAGTGCTTCCGCATAAGGTAACCCTATCCCCTCGCCTCTGCTTACAAGGACAAAGCAATCGCCTGCTGTGTAAAAATGTGGAACAGTAATCCAAGGAGTCTTATGTCCGAGAAACAGTATTTTAGGAGGATCAATAGAATTAAACCTATTTACTACTTCTTTTATTCTTCTCTTACATTCTTCCTGAAATCTTCTTACAAAGCCTTGATAGTGCATTTTGATAATCAAAACTACTTTGTCCTTATTCGTAAACTCTTTAACATATGCTTCAATCAATCCCTCAAAGTTCTTTCTTTCCGTAAAGTCTCCACTTGTCAAAAATACAAATTCGTCCTGCTTCTTCTCTCTGAAAGGTCTAACAAGAGGATTGAACAGTTTTGTATCTATACCAAAAGGAACTACTTCAACATTCTTCACTCCACTTTTCTCGTAGGTTTCTTTATTAAAATCTGAAAAGGTCAATGTTTTAGTCATTCTATTCAACAAAGGAATCCAAGGAACTGGACATCTACTTGTCTCAAAGATGGAAAAGCAAAATGTCTTCTTAAATAATGAACATGCTTTAGAATTTACAAATTCAGCAACAGGAAACTGTTGCATAAAAGCATAAGAATCTGTAACCTTAACTTGTGTCCTTGCCATTCTTTGCAATCTTGATGTGTCTTCAATAGAAATAAAACAAGATTCAGAGTTCCAAGTCTCCTTTGGTTGTAATTGGATGTTTACGCCTAACTTATCCAATGCAATCAGCATACCTCTACAAACGACCTCCCAACCTGACTGCCCCCAAACAGGAAAGTTGACAAATAAATTCATTCTATCCTTTCTGCATATTAAGTAATTTCATCAAGTATATGGGTTGATTCAAAGCAATTTACAACACCTCGTAAATATTTTGACCACTGAGTATTAACTACACTTGAATAAAATTGTTTTACTTTCTCTAATCCTCTTTTGCCATATTCTTCTCTCAAGTCTGAATCATAATACAACTTGTCCATTTTACTAACTAAATCTTCAATGTCAGGGTATGGTCTTTCAGTATTGTGCACACCTGTAATAAAGTATTTTACTTTTACTAATTCACCAATATCACCAACAAGTTCTCCACAAGCAGAATGATTTAAAGCAATAAGAGGCTTGCCAGTAGCCATCGCTTCAATTAAAGGAAGTCCAAATCCTTCTCCGCTATTTTTTCCAGTACATAAAGTAGTAGTATAACTATGATTATTTTTTACTTGCATATCATATACTTCACCATCGTAATATTGTTTATTTATCCTCTTTATTGGAAAATAGAAAAAGTCATTGTCTATCCATCCGACAAACTGTTTATTATTACCACTATGTATCCCTAAAAAACCTTGATTTCCGCACAGCCTAACTCTATACACTACACTTTCTCTCTTACGGCTACTAATTGAGCATATAAACCCTAAACGTATTAAAATCGTACGTAATTGCCATGCTAGCATCTCTGATACTGTTGTGTATTCGCAACAAACTGGTTTATACCCATTTACTACATTATCAGTCCTCATTTTATTAAATCCAACCCACCCATCACTATTCCACATGCCAGAAACAAGTGCATATTGCTTAGGATGCGGCAAAGCAATGAACCAACTTGGCATATGTTTAAGATGCGCTCCAGAGCCAAACAATTCTTTGAATTTTTCTCCGACTAAAACTGAATAAAATACAATTTTCCTTCTATTCCTAGTACCATCCACAATATTTCCAGAAACCTTAAACTTTTTAAACATTATATCTATTATTTTATGTGTTAACTTGTCTTCCTTTACATTAACACAAAATATTACTCCATCTGGTCTCCCGTCTCTTTGACTTATGCACCCTTTCGCAATATACAAACCGAAAAGATACATTAAATCTTTATCTACTACTACATTATTAATTTTTACCAAATTTGGATGTTCCTTCTTACATTTTCCATATTGATTAGCTATAAAACTCTCTTTATAAAAGTTTATAAAATTAACATCAGAAATTACTTTCAAACGGGGAGCTACAAGAATATCACCAACCTTTAATTCCGACGCTTGAACAATTTGCAAATTTGGTTTCTCTCTTTTCAATTTCCTTTTAATATATTGGTTATTCGGTTTAGGCAACATAAATAATCTATGATTTGGGGTAAGTCTCACAGAAGTATTATTATATTGTGTCTCTATTTCAATAATTTCCCCTTTATAATTATAACAGTATTTTTTCTCTACATTATTTATATCCCCATCAATACTTAAAACTTTATCACCTGTCTCTATATTTTTAATTTTGGTTATTCCATCGTTTGTAATAATTCCGGTCTCTGGTAAATAACACGCTAAGATACAAACATCTGCAATATTATACAATTCATTCATGCTTTTTTGAGGCATTGTATTCAAGTTATTTGTAGCATAAGCAAACTCTTTAAAGAAAGCCAGTGCATTGTTAACATTGCAAATCTGAATCAGTTCATTAAGGTTATTTCCACAAGGATCGCTAAACAACATATGCGGCCAAAGTAGTGCTTTAGAATGTTTGCTATCTTTCCTAAATTCAGCCCAAGCCTTGAACACTTCAGGAATATTCTTCCTAAACTGATTACGAGCTACAAGTAAATAGATAATTGTATCTTCAGAAATGCCCAATTGTTGTCTTATTGCTAATCTTTCTGGAGAAGGCATCTGATAAAAAATAGTTGGATCAATAGAATGTGGAATGACGTCAATTCTCTGTATTTCTTCTGGTAAAGACTTCAAAATTGCATTCTTTCCATATTGCGTATATGCCACTATCCTGTCCATATCTTGAAAAATCCTGTGCCAAGTAGGAGGAATACCTCCATTGTGTGCTTCTCCGTCAATTGCTGAATAACCAACCCAAAGAAAGTGCTTTCTTGTTTGGCAATCTACTATGTGATTAAAAGTCCAAGGATCTCCAATAGTAAGAACGATATGTGGTCTTTCCTTACAAATCAACTGATCGAAAGACTTCTCCCCATAATAGTTCTCTTTACTTGCTGTGCCGTATACCATCCAAGGAGTTTTATTTGGTATATCGTGTGGACACCAACCCAAACTAATTACCTCATAACCGTTAGCATGCAAACCAAGCCCAATGTTACGATGAACTGTTCCCATGCCAGTATCCATATTTGGGTTATCACTAACTATTAAACATTTTATCCGCATTTTAATACCTCTTATAAGTGAACTACTATCGGGCTAAAGACCATTGCGTTTTCTTAACCATTATAAATAAAAATCCAATATCCCAGATCTAACAACTCTGAAACATTGGATTTCCCTTAAAACAACCTCATGGCTAAGTTTTCTATAATTATTAGTATATTTTATCACTTTTCTTAATAAAATCGAAATTTACCCTATTTCCACTTAAATTTAGCCTATTCTACAGGCACATTCCAACCAATTTCTAAGTTTTAGCAAGTTTACTCATTTTCTATGGTAGTGCAATCTCAAAAAGACGAACACATTGTAAAACTATAACACTTATCAACAAGAAGCTATTGTCTCCGTAATTTGCAGTAAGATAATCCAAACTGACAATCTCAATTGGCTTACTCAAGTAATTAACATTATTGATGGGTAATCTATGTCCTCTTATTACACTCTCTACATCTTCAACAACTTCTAATAATCCTTTCTTAACGCTGTCACCAATAATAGAAGTTTCAGGGATTTGAAGATAGTTTACTATGTAAAGGTCAACACTGTGGACTGCTTGCTTTCTTTGTGCAACCCACGATTCGGAAGTGGACATTGGTGCAATTCCAACATAAGGAACTTGTGTAGAAGCAATTTCTGGTAGAAGTCTTGGAGAAACAATTTCCACCTTCTTTATGTAAGATAACGTTTGACTTGCTTGCAAAACAGATTTAAGTTCTTTTAATATAGTTTTCATCTTTATTCTTCAGCTACTATAGATTCCAGCAAAATGTTACGTATGTCTTCAATGTCATTGTCTTGGAATTTTAAAAATTGTCTTTGTGGAATTGTCACAGTCCTTGCTTTCTGATTAACTTTCGTTGCAAATACAACTTTATCACCAATTACAAACCTTAAAGCCTTGGCATTCTTAGGTATAATAGTCCTGGCAGGTATCCTAATTTTTCCACCAAATTGGTGCACTTTTCCGTATTTTTTATTTGTTCCTATAGCAACAGCAGTGCCACCTTCTCTTGTTGCATCATATGTTATACTTCCCTTCAAAAGACCAGTGTCTTGCAATATCTTTGAACTTTTCTTTTTCTTGTTTCTTCTCATTGCCAAAGTCATTGGAGATAAAGACTCCCACTTCTCTGGTCTACCTTCCATCTCAAAATTTTGGTTTATTGAAGACAACATTGTCATGCCAATCTTGTTGAGAGCTGCAGATGGTTTCACTATTTTTCTTTGTAGAGTTACAAGAGCTTTATCAACTCTGTTCTGTCCTGAGAGTTTAATTTCTATCACAGTTTCTCCTGAAATTGGACTAGTCTTTTGAATTACTCAAATTTTCCAGTTTGTCTGAATCTACAACCCAACCTAAATCGGGGCCTTCATCAAAAGTAGGCGAAAATTCACTTTGAGAAGACAGCAGTGTATCTCCTTGTTTTCCTGTAAATTCTGGTAAACTTATTTCTCCATCTTTGATTTGTTTTAATATGTCAATACTTTTATCATAATATTCGCTCTTTACACCATCTTCTAATGGCAATGGGCCCGGATGCAAATCCCGCTTTATGTAGTATACAGATAAATCGGAAGCAAGTTCATTTACAATTGAAGGAATGTCACTTGAGGATTCAATAGGAACTTGTCCAGGGTAGGCTTTTTCAAGGTAAATATTTATGAGGTCAGTTGCTTTCTTTCTTCCTAAAGAAATCTTTATTGCTGAAACTTCACTTTCAGAAGGATTGCCAAGTATTTCTCTTACATCTCCAGAACTTGAATATGAAATAGACATCTTTATACCTTTGTTACTTCTTTAACTTCTGAAATTAGGTTACGAGATATTAAGTTCTTTGTAACTCTATCTTTTGCAATCATTGAAACTATGGAACCTTTTAGAATTTGTTCTGCTTCAAAAATGATATTTGAATTGGCAAGATAAGTTCTACGAGTAGATTCATCGACTGGAGTAGTTTTTTCTAAAAACACTTTATCCGAAACACCGCAAGGACATTGAGTAGGAACATTATCTACCTTAAATTCTTTACCACATTCTGAACAGCTCCAAATTCGTTCTTGCCGTGAAAGTTCTAAAATAACTTTACCATCGTCTTGATTTATTTTCTTTATCATTGTTTTCTCCTTTTCCATCTTTTCCATTTTTCATAAGTTCTTTCCAGATAAATTCATTTCTTTTGAAGAAACTTCATGTTTCAACATTTTTTCAATAGTTTTAGGTGGAAAATTGCCAGTTCCTGAATCCATCATTGCATGAATATTCCCAACAGAATATCCTCTTTCAGAAAGCATTTTGACACGTCTTTCCCATCGATGTTCTGTTTTGTTCTCTCGACTTATGCTTTCTCTTTTTCTGTCTTTAACAATTATCCCAAATGACATTTTATAAATCTCCTTTATTTTAGTATAAGGGGCTGTAGTTAAAACCAGCCCCTTATCTTTACTCACATCAAAACACACTATCAGAATGCAGAAGCAACGTTGGTAAGTAAATATCCGCAAGCTGCGGCAACAAGTTTTTCATCTTCTACCACGCTTACTTCAATCATGTCGCCTGCTCTTTCTTCAACTCTGTATGTTTTGGTTACAAAGTTGCCAACTCTAAATATGTAACCCAAGGACAATGCATCTAACGAAGGAGTAGCTTCTTTGTAGAACACTAATACATTGTCTGTCCATACATCAGAAAGAACTTCTGTAGCGGCTTCATTTGCTGTATTCCTAATTGCACCAGCTACGATTACTTCCAAGTTCCAAAGAACTGGAGGCAAATCGCCATTTCTCAACAAGACATCACCAGGAACAGTATATCTAATTAAGTTCCTTACTGTGGTATCTCTTTTTACAATCTGTGCTACTTTGTAAGGAATAACTATTGAAGTGCTTTCAGTTCCAGCTTGAGTCCTTACACTATTTTTTGCAGCATCTACATCACCTTCAATATTAGGTGAAGACTGATCCCACTGCGTAGTAGGAGCACCATTATTCGTAATATATGTAGTGTCTTGAACAAGATCTGCAATTCTCTTCTCTTGAGCTAACAATAATTTGTTAGTCAACTTCTGAGTAGATGTAATTTTTGGACGAACAGCGTTGTCCGCATTGTTTACAATCCTATCAGCTACAAGATGTTTTAATGCATATTCCTCAGCGGAATAAGTAGCAGTGTCAACATCCCAAGTTATTTCTTTTGCTTCAGCACCAGCAGCTCTACGAGCCTTCTCGATTATCAGTTCCTCTTTTCTAAAGATGTAGTATTTATCACTTTCTTTAGCAACAGGAACGACAGGGAAGACCCTTTCAGCTACTAATGCCATATTCTTAAACTTAATCGCCACGTTGGTTAAAGGAGCATCAACATGGACCGATTTTGGTGTTAAATTTGTACTTGGCATTTTTATTTAGTCTCCCCTTATCCTAGTAAAGTTCTAATCGCTAACCAGCACTCAATCACATCACCTGAAGCGGCAGAAGCCTCTTCAGCATAACCTATAACTCCGTCACCACTAACCCATGCACCTGTTTGTCTGTCTGCTCTTCCTGCAACGTCGTGGATTCTTAAAGGAGTACCATAAGTAACATTAGCAGAGGCGACTTCTAATTTGGAAATACCAGCTCTCCTTATGAGAACAGTATCACCAGAAGCAGAAGTTGAATGCAATGTTATTCCTATAATTCCTGCGGCGTCTTGAGTAGGAGCTTTCACATGCTTTCCAAGTATGTCTCCATCTTGTCCAGCAATAACAGCTTTATAAGCACCAATAGCTGCATCGGCTATAAATGACTCATCATAGATATAACCTTGTGTACCCATTTTACTATTTTATCCTCCTATTTGGTTTCCTGAGAAACAGCTAACAAAGCTACATCAAATTCTACTTTGTTTTCTTGTGCATATTTCTCAGCTTTCTGAACTAACTCTATGTCCTTTACTTCATAAGAAACTCCACCTATTGAGATTTTGTCCTCATAGACTTTGTGCTCAATGTTTGGAGCAATCTCGTTGAAGTTAACCATTGCTGGAAGTTCTGAAATAAACTTCTTGATAACTTCTGCCAGCGGTTCTGAAGTTTCCTTGTCATCCTTTGTAAACTTTATTACTGCCTTATCATCAAGTTGCTCCATAAGAGCAACGATAACTTGCTCATTCTTTGGTAAAATCTTGCCTTCGGAAACCTGTTGTTTTACAAATGTTTTAATAGCATCTGTCTTTGCGTTCTTTGTAAACTCAGCTAACTTTGTTGCTGTTTCAGTACTTGCTTTCTTGCTTACTTCTACGTCAGCCTGTGCTTTTGCTAAAGCGTCAGTCTTTTCTTGCAATTGTTTTTCTAAATCAGCCACTTTACTCTTTAGATCTGCTAATTCAGTATCTTTTACAGATTGCAATTTAGACACGGCTTCATATTGCTGAGTTAACTCCTCAATCTTCTTTTCTTTAATTTCTTTATTTTTTGCATCCTCTTCCTGTTTTTTCTTCTCTTCATCGGATAGGACGTCTGCATCCTCAACTACAACTTGTGTATCGGAAGATTCAAATGTCTTTACGATACCTTCTCTCAGTTTTTCCTTTAATTTCTCTTCAATTTCTTTACCTTCCACTTGTAACATAAATCTTTTTTTCATTCTTTTCACCTCCTCCTATTATAGATTATTAAAAACCAACCCATAGCTTATCTATAAATCATAGCCATTAGCTCTGATTAGACAATTCTGAAATCTTTATATTATATTTCTTACCAACAAACTGCACTTTGCACTTTGGAGCGAATATGGCATTGCTATCAAAGTCATACACCTTAAATTCTTGAGAATTGTCCCCTTTGTAAAGTGCTACAATATCCGATAAAGATTCTACAGCAGGAATATCTTGTCCAAGAAATGCAACTGCCCTCAACACATTCTTAAAAGTTTTACCTGACACAGGGTCTTTATATGAAGGATAAATTTCAGCAGATACTCTTTTATATGCCTTCTTATCAATTAAATCCTTTATTACCTTCGGAACATCTCTAAATGTAGCAACTACCTTGTTTCCAACTAATTTCAACTTATCAACCCAACCTGCTGCAGGCAATCCCTCCGCCTTTAACAAATCCTGGCTTTCTGAATGTCCTATTTTTGCAGGAGGTTTAACAGTGCCTTTCAAAGCATCAAAGTTTGTTACCATTTCTTGAAGGTCTAAAGCATTATATTTGTCACCATTCCATTTTCCAATTGCAAAAATTTCACACTCTAAATTTGCAAAAGTTTTAACTTGAGAAAGCTTTACACACTTGTCAACTGCTATCTTTTCTTTTTCACTCAACTCTACCGTTTGAGAAAGATTCTCAAATTCATTCTTTAAGAATCCACAAATACGATTAGCAGAATCCTCATCATGCCCTTTATCTTTTTGGGCTAAAATACACGCTTCCCAGTTTTCAAATCCAGCGAACGGCATGTTATTCCTCCTTAAACTTGTCAGAAGATAATGTTCTGTATGCGGATACAAATGAAATGCCCTTCAATTTAGCATACTCGGAAACATCCAAAATAGATAAATCTTTCCACTTTTTACCACGTCCTCTAATACTAATCGTATTCATTGCACTTGGAATATGAACTGACTGAACCGTTGGCACAGCCTCTCCTTTATTATCTACAGAGTTCTTGCTTCACAGATTCAGTATTGTAACCTGACATCTCAGCAAGCTCAACGGGCTTACTTAGCCCTGATTTATTCAGACCTTGATTTTTTATATTCATTGCAGCATTTATATCTCTATCAAATTCTGTATTACAAATACGAAACTTAGTGGATTTGAGCATTTATTTTCCCTCACTTTATTATAAAAATTAAATACAATATCTCCTGTCTTATCTACAAAGTTCTTGCTTCACAATAAAAGCATTGGTATCGTTACTGCGATTATCCCGCCTCTAAAAGTTTCTTCTGCAACATCATTACCAACTTTTTCACACCACACGCCAGAGGCTACGCTCATAACTACCGCCCTAATCAGTATTAGCCACCAGGCAACTCCGCACCAAGCAAAGACAATGGCGGCTAAACCACAGACGAAAGAATGTAAGTAAAAATTGTCTTTGTTTTTGTCTGTTATACAGTCCCAGTACGTAGTCAATGCTCCGAACAGTAGCCCAAAATGTAAGCAATGAACCCACCAAGGGGCTTTAAATCCTAAAATAAGCAGTAACGCTGTTATGATCGCAGGTATGCCCAAGTCTCTGTATTTCGTGTTGAAAGGTTTGCCAATGCCTCCTAACCTGTAAAGAATTGCACAAATCACTATTGCTACCAACCACGCAATAACTTTCATTTTACCTCCGCAGTGTTACTAGCCACTAGTTTGCTGACTGGCTTCTTAACCTCATCGGCAATTTCACCTATCTTCGTAACGGTGGGTTTGCTGATGCCAAGTTTTAATCCAAAAATACGCAACCCCAGAAAAAACTTATCTTCTGGCGTATAGACTTCAATGTTGTAGTTAGTTCCTCCTGCTTCAACTACTTGATGATAGCTTTGTGCAGGTTTTGGAAACAAAATTCTTTTAACACCCAACCCTAAAAGGGCAATCACTGCAATAACGCATAAAACAGATATTGTCCTCATTATCGCGTGTTTTGTGGATGTTACTGCTTGTGTAATTATTGGAGCTGTCATAATTACCTCCTATAATCCTGTTGGAGCTGTCATAATCACCTCCTATAATCCTGTTGGAGCTGTTATAATTACCTCCTATAATCCTACTGGTATTTCAGACTTCTTCCTTTGCTCTGCCTCAACGCTATCCCTTAAAAGCCGCTCTAACCTGTTTAAAGACTCCCCGATTTCAGAGAGATATTCTTCAACAACTTTTAAATCTCTGCCTCGATTAAGATGTTTTTTCACTTATTTCTCTTTGTTCTTTAAAGCGTTTAAAGTAAGTTCTATGGTAAGGAATATAATGCTATCACGCACTATAAGCCCTTTCTGAACTGCATATGCCTTAATCTCGTTAAAAGCCTGCTGTCGTTTTTGTTCGTTAGTGATGGTATCAATAGAAACTAATTTCTCAATGCTAACTTTAGCAATATCTTGCAATGCCGCAATAACCTCTTGCGTCGCTTTATCAAAGACCGTTATAAAAAGAGGTTTGATACTGTTTATAATCTTTAAAAAAAAGTTTTTCAGCCAAGCAAACATTTTATCCTCCTTTTTCTTTTCTAATTACATCATCGTTAACCTGCCGATTAGAGATATTCCCTAAAAATTTCATAATCGCTATTAACCAAGGATACTTCGCAGGTATTGTTGGGAAGGTCTTTATCACTAACGCTACAATACCATAAATGAATACCGCAATTTCAAGGATTTTGGAAATGTTCATCGCCATTCTCCTTTCTCCTGAATAATTTTCTCATCTACTTCTTTTCCTAATTTCCAAAACTTTTCAGCAAACTCTTTGGTGTGTTCTTTTATTTTGGCATAATCTATTTGCTGTTGGCAAAGAGCACATTTCTGGTTAGTTTGTAGTTCCCCCACTGTTAGAATTCTACGATTACAACTACAGAATTTTATCTCCATATTTATTTTAACTCTGATTTTTTCAGCAAAGAATTATCTGAAAGCCTTTTAGCTTTTGTTGACCAATCACATTCAGACGAAAGACAAATAATTTTATCATTATCTCTTGCTATCAATTCACATTTGCACTTTGGACAACAAATTGTTAACCTGCGTTCTTTAAATAGACACATCTTAAAAAGATAAATTTATCTTAGTTCCAATTACAGCATTAGTATCCCATTCGCTTGTAATGCCTTTTCTAACAGTTTCGTTAGTAAAAAATAATCCAACAGTTAAATTGGAGCTTATCTTCTTGTCTACCCCAAAAGTTATCAAGTTTAAATCTCTTTTCTTTTTTTCAAAACAATAAAAAGACTCTTCTGCAATATATAAAGTAAATGTTTCTATGGGATACAGTATCATTGAAAGATTACGGTATTGCCAACGATTTTTAATAACATCAAGCCAGCGATAAGCAATCTTTGACCTGTTAAATAGGATGAAATTACCAATTTTAGCTTTAGGGATAATATCAAATTCTGCTCTATTCTCGGTTGACCATTTATCTGCAAGATTTCTAACCCTGTAATTTAGTTCTGCTATTCCAAGGTCTAAATATTTGGAAGCGTGATAAACAACACCGCTCCTGACATAATAAGAGTTTAAATGCGTAACATCTTCTCTAAAAAGCATATTAGGCTCAAGATAAATATCAAACTTGTCATTCATTTTATAGGATGCTTTATAAACATTTGAAAGCCGAATATCATCCGTTGCCATTGCAGGAATAATCATCGCAAAAATTAAAGCCAACGCTAATAGTAACTTCTTCATGTGCTTAGTCTCCTTTCGTAATTGTGAAAGTATTTGAATCTTGAGTAACTGTAATTTCTCTTAAGGGGTTTATTTTATAAACTAAAATATTACGGATAATATATTCTCCAGCAGGAATATAATCAGGGACAAGTTTTTTAACCGTCATCCTCATTTCGCCTTTTTTAACATTTGAATAGAAAGTAGGGTAATAATATGAAAAATCTTTACTTAATAATTGCCAGGTTATTGAACAAGATTTATCTGTGTATTTAATGTGATGCCCTTGATTGATGAAGGTTTCTCCAGCCTTGACAATGGGTGTAGTAATCTCAAACTGTATAAACTTAATAGTCTTAAACGGATATAGTAGGCAAAATAGACAATACCCGATAAGAAGCATTGTAAAGAAAATAGTCACTAATGCAGAATGATATAAAATTCTATCTTTTATCGGGAATCCTGCGATTGCCATTATTTTTCAAATTGTGAGTATAAATAAATTCCAAAAAATGTAATAATAAAGAACGCTGGCGAGAAGTAACCTTGTGCCGCTTGCCCTTTGATTATTCCTGTTAATATCATTACTCTGCATATACCAAACCATAATTGATTCAATGAAATACAGAGCGTCAACCACTTTAAGAAACTATAATCTTTTTTCTGACTACGAATAATCAAACCAAAGAAGGAAAAAAACAACATTGCATTGAAGAAACTTACGCAAGTCGTAATCCAGGCAAGTAAAACTAAAAATTTCTCCATAGTCCCTCCTTTACTTTTTTAATACTATTGCAAGTAATCCCCCGACAACCGAAACAAGCACTAATCCGACCATACCGAAAACAATATTTTTAATTGGCTGAAACTCTGCCATAGTAACGTATTTGTTTTCAACAAGCGCTTTAATTTCACTTATTTCCTTTTTGATATATTCTACATCTTTTTGTAAAGCAATATTTAAAAGAGAACCACTTGACTCTTCTATTTTTTTTGTGTTCTTCAGTAGAGTCAATTCTTCTTTAATCGTAGTTAATAAACTTGTTATATCTTGATTTTCCATCCTGTCACCTTACTTTGTTAGATTGCAGTAGAGAATATTTTTACCTTCTATTAACTATACTTTAAAACCAAAACAATTTTTGTAACTGTGCTTACACTATCTATATTAAATTTTAAATAATCTCCAACAGTTAAAGAGGTCGTCCAGTTAGTCAAGGTGCTGTCTGAATTCTTTATTTGGGAAGACAAAGTGGGTTTTGTTCCTCCACCCCCTATAATAGTATCTCCTGAAGTAGGCGGATAATTTGCAAATGTGTCCTTCCAAATATCTATAACAACTGAGCCACTCTGGTCTGCTGTTAACTCCCAACCTACAATTGTGCAGGTTTTAGGAACTCTCACCCAGGATTTTTCTCCTGTTGTTATCACACTTCCCCCACCATAGACAATCAGATTATTTTCTATTACAACAGTAATCTGATTGTCTAAAGTATCTAACTTGTTTCTCGTGGTAGACGGCGTAAAGAATAAATTTGTTCCATCATATTCTATCGCACCTGCTTCAGGTGTTGTTAAGTTTGTTCCAGATGTAAATTTCAATGGGGCGGTATTTGCTGTTACTGTTCCAGCTTTTAAATGCAACACAGCATTTGATGTCGTTACGCCTATTCCTACATTGCCTTTTAATAAGGTTTGTGTGATGGAATTGTTTCCAATTACAATTTGATTACTTAATGTTGTAAAAGCTTCTTTTCCTAAAGCTATACTATTTTCAACTGTTCCCACCTGACTCGTATCTCCTGCTTTGTAACCTATAAATACATTGTTACTTCCAGTAGTCAACCCTAAACCAGCTCTAAATCCTAATGCGGAATTGTTAGCACCATTATTAGAATAAAGGGCATTAACACCAAATGCAGAATTAAAATCACCAGAAGTATTAGAGTAGAGAGCATTAACACCAAATGCGGAATTATAGCCACCAGAAGTATTAGAAAAGAGGGAACTTACTCCTACTGAGGAGTTCCAAAAACCAGTAGTGTTTGCACGAAGAGACTTAAATCCTACTCCACTGTTAGTATGACCAGAAATATTGGCATAAAGAGACTCAAATCCGAATGCCGAGTTATTATCACCAGAAATACTGGCAAAGAGGGAACTTACTCCAAATGCGGAATTATAATTACCTATAGTATTTGAGTAGAGAGCATTAACACCTACTGCGGAATTAAAATCACCTACAGTGTTTGTATCAAGAGAAAAATTTCCCACAGCTGTGTTATTGTAACCTGCACTATTTGATGACAAAGCATTTTTTCCAATGGCAACATTATTATATCCTGTCGTATTGGCATTTAACGTAGAAGTTCCTAACGCAAAGTTTTGTCCAGATCCAGATGTTGTAAAGTTCCCTGAGCTTTGTCCTATAAAAACGTTATCAGTACCGTATGTATGTAAAAATGAATTTTCATTATATTTTAAAATGCCCCTTGAACTTGTTGTTGTCGGTAAATTTAAATTATCAACTGTTAATATATTTGTTATCTTTTCATATGTCATTCCAGAATCACCACTAAAAGCTCCACTATTATTAAATTGAACTTGTGTATTGCTTCCACCTGGAACTACACTAGAAGCAACTTTAAATAAAGCATTTCCAGTAGTTGTGTCTTTTGTTAAAACATGCTCATTAGTAGCCCCTGCCACATTTGTTAATGCGTCAATAGCTAATTGAGCAGTATTTTGCCCTGTTCCACCATCCTCAATAGCAACATCTGTTCCACCTGGATAATATTGAGGATTATTTGTAACATTCCCCAATCCAATTGTATGCTTTGTTACTGCTGAAGCCCGATCAATATTTAGTCCCATATTCTACCATCTCCTTGAATACCGAACATTTACAGAGCCACTTGAAGTAATACCCCAAATGCCACCAGTATACATACCCTCCCCGCTGTCACTGTAAACATCACCTGAATACAATATTTCACCAGTAGATGCAGTTACAGAACTGTCAAGCCCAATATAAATTGTTCCAAATGAGGTAAACATACACTGTTTCATGCTGTCTCTTGCACCAATTATTTGAGTAGATGCACTTGTGACTGCGACTGCTCCATAATCACCATTTTGACTAACTAATCTGTCTCCTGACGTTTTTAATGAACCAGTTGAAAATATAGTAGCTCTATTAGTTCCTGCGGAATCAATTAGTTCAACTCCTGTGTCACCTGACAAACCTACTTTGCCACCAACAGCACCCCCTACAATTTGAGAGCCTATTACATTTTGTTCTCTTGTAAACACATCACCACTTATTCCAATAGGAACTGTAACTCTTCCAATAGAAACAGCATCTAAAGTAGTACTCAAATTACGAATATCAAAATCTGTTGCAATAACTCTAACATCGCCAGATATACCTATTGAAGCAGTTACTTGTCCAATCGTAAGTGGAACACTACTTACGATATCAACATCACCTGACACACCTAACTCTATATTTGACCCTACTAATTGTATCCCGGTTACACCTTGTTCTCTTACATTCCAAATCTGTCCTGCTTTAGGAATTGTAGATATATC